>Ga0209400_1000022_pt1 | contig 148441 bp, 138 predicted proteins | sample M_130807_EF_Meta_FD_187313 | JGI IMG/M metagenome (GOLD analysis project Ga0209400, IMG submission 187313) | Freshwater microbial communities from Lake Montjoie, Canada to study carbon cycling - M_130807_EF_MetaG (SPAdes) (version 2) | ecosystem: Environmental > Aquatic > Freshwater > Lake...
AACCGGCTGTCTCTGTGCTTGTACAACCGGCTGTCTCTGTGCTTGTACAACCGGCTGTCTCTGTGCTTGTACAACCGGCTGTCTCTGTGCTTGTACAACCGGCGGTCTCTGTGCTTGTACAACCGGTGGTCTCTGTGCTTGCATAACCGGTGGTCTCTGTGCTTGTACAACCGGTGGTCTCTGTGCTTGCATAACCGGTGGTCTCTGTGCTTGCATAACCGGTGGTCTCTGTGCTTGTACAACCGGTGGTCTCTGTGCTTGTACAACCGGTGCTCTCGGTGCTTGTACAACTGGTGCTCTCGGTGCTTGTACAACTGGTGCTCTCGGTGCTTGTACAACCGGTGCTCTCTGTGCTTGTACAACCGGTGCTCTCTGTGCTTGTACAACCGGTGCTCTCGGTGCTTGTACAACCGGTGCTCTCTGTGCTTGTACAACCGGTTGTATCTGCGGTTGTATGACTGATGGGGGTGATGGTCTGATAGCTGGTCCAGCCGGTTGTGGGGGTGGCATTAAGGTTATTGGTGGCGGCGTTGAGATCTGCTGAAGTGTTGGCATGTATGAAGAAGGATACTGCTCCCCAGTCATTGCAAGTGCTGCAGGCGTTAGTACCGGTGCAACCTCCTCTGAGAAATTTTGCGGGGGAGCCTGTGCAAATGTCTGCGGGAAATTTTGTCGGATCATCGGCTCGGGCTCCTGTTCGGGCGCCTGTTGGAACATTTGTTGGGGCGCCTGTTGGAACATTTGTTGGGGCGCTGGTTGGTACTCCTGTTGGAACATTTGTTGTGGCGCTGGTTGGTACTCCTGTTCAGGCTCCTGTTGGAATATCTGTTGGGGCGCTGGTTGGTACTCCTGTTGATACTCTTGTTGCGGTGCCTGTTGGTACTCTTGTTGGTACTCTTGTTGCGGTGCCTGTTGGTACTCTTGTTGGTACTCTTGTTGCGGTGCCTGTTGGTACTCTTGTTGATACTCTTGTTGCGGTGCCTGTTGGTACTCTTGTTGATACTCTTGTTGCGGTGCCTGTTGGTACTCTTGTTGGAACATCTGTGGAGGCTCCTGCTCCTGCTGGAACATCTGTGGGGGCTCCTCTGGAACCGCCAGCGGGAGCTCTTCTGGGATCTCCTGTGGAACCTGCTCTGGTATTGACTGCGGGTAATTCGGTGGGATCTCCTGTGGAAAATCCTCTGCAAACACCTGTTGAACCTCCTGTGGGATCGCCTGTGGAAGATCCTCTGAGGACTCATCTAATAAGTCCCGTGATGGTGGTTTGCGCGGACGTGCATACTGCGTGTACGGTGATGGAGATTCCTCCTCTAAGAACTCCTGTGGGCGCGACTCTGGAAACTTTGGTGCGGGCTCTAAATTATCTTCTGGGTAGACTCCCTTTGACGAATACTCCTGTGGGAGTTCCTGTTGGAACTCCTGTGGGAGTTCCTGTGGGAGTTCCTGTGGGAGTTCCTGTTGGAACTCCTGTGGGAGTTCCTGTGGGAGTTCCTGTGGGAGTTCCTGTGGGAGTTCCTGTGGGAGTTCCTGTGGGAGTTCCTGTGGGAGTTCCTGTACGTCCGGCTGTGCAAAACCCTGTTCTGGGAATGAAGTTTCTGCATCTGTTGCCGGAAGTATGGACATCGGGTATTGGGATTCATCTGCCATATTAAGGTCTGTAGCAATCGTGTCAGAAAAATCATCCTGGAACTTCTCAATCATCACACTGGACTTTGAAAAGTACAAATATCCTATCAATCCCAGAAGTAATACGCCCGCAATAATTAGCAAAATGCCGGCGCGTTTTACCATCCTCTATATCTAGCTGGGGTTTTAAGCATTACAGCGGCACCATGTTGACGAATACGACGGCGCCGGATCCGGCTGCGGTGCAATCGTATCTACCCTCAACTGATATACATTTGTTCCTATAGTACTATAACTATTCCAGTTTGCCCCAGAATACAAATTAATAAACCCCTTAAAATACTTACCAACACCATTTGCATTTACCATCTTTGTGTTTCCATCATTTCCGTCATATGCAATAAACACAGTATTGCCCGCATTATCCTGATCTACATGCTGAATCGGAATATCACGTTCAATACCAGGTCCATACATAATATTCGGTACCAATATTAAATTGCTCGGCAATATAACCGGCGGTTGCGGCAAAGGTTTCGGCGGATCATCTACCATCGTTATAAAGTGACCACCAGTAACATCTGTGTAAGAATTCCATTTTCCAGCCAAATAATTACTAATCGGTCCACTGTAATATCTGCCTTTACCTAACGAGTTCACCATCCTTGTATATCCTCCTTCGCTATTACCATCATACGCTATATAGACGTCATTTCCTGCGTTATCCTTATCAATACGCTCAATGAGAATGTTACGTCCAATCAACGGTCCATACATAACGTTCGGCACTGCTAACTTAGACCCCATCTGCGACATTTTCGACTCCGGTGGATTTATCGTATATGCCGGTACATAACTGCCGTTTGTCACCGTGATATACGAATCCCAATTACTAGGTGTATAAATACTTATCGGACCCTGGAAATACTTACAAACGCCATTTGTGTTTGCTAGTTTTGTATAAGGTGTATCATGTCCCATATACACATAATTGCCATCATTATCCTTATCTATACGATCAATCAAAATCTGATTATTGGATACAGCACCTTTCAAGACATTAGGTAAAGGCGAACGAAACGGTAGTGTTGCGTTCAATGATGGTTTATTCTTATCGTACCGTAATACAATACTATTATTTGCTCCAACATACGTATCCCAATTTGTTGCTAGATAGTCAGATACCTGTCCATAATACGTTCTAGTCTCACCTTTAGAATTAATCGCCCATGTCCAAGGATCCTTATAGGTAAGATATACGTAATTTCCCGCATTATCAAAGTTTATATCTTGAATTGTATAATCACCCCCCATTGTCGCTCCAAACATCACATTCGGTATAGTATTTTGGTAAGATATTGCCGCCTGCGGGCACGTTGGACAACACGAGGAACAACTCGGACAATCGGCATCATATGTGGCTGTAACATTATCAAATCCTAAAGTCGGACTATTATTCCAATACGAAGGCTCATAATCTGCCACTTTTGCGCCATAATACCTAGCTTCTCCTGAAGTCCTATTTATCATCATCGTAAGACTCGGCGTCCACTGCGCAAGATAAATCTTTTGTCCGTTAGCAAGCGTCTTCGTATCGGTAATAGGTATACCAGGGGTTCCAATATACGGTCCAATCATAATATTTGCCTCATTTGTTTGAAATCCCTCAACGCTTTTACGATGATGTAAATAGTATAATACGGCTAAAAAAGCCACAATAATACAAAAAACAATCGCAAGCGAAAACCGCTGTTTCGCCATCCCTACTTATGAGCGATAAATAGGTGGTATTGTCGCTTCATACGCTAATCGGGTCGCATCATCTGGCATACAGAATTCAATCATATACATCGCACCAATATAGTCGCGGAGTGCTTGATGAATGGCAATCGCTGCTACCTCGTTCTTCGCAGTCCCGTCAACAATTATAGAAACGTAATCCGTCCCATACTTTTGCGCGACCTGAATTATCATTCTTATTTGCTGCTTAATTACATTTGTCCAACGGGATTCAGTCGTCGGTACATCCGGTACATACACATCAATCTTATCGCCCGTTCGTGCCTCCTCACAACTCAGAAGACTCATATCTGCCTGCGCCTTATGCCCCAAATGAACGATAAGATTGTACTTCGGAGAATGATTGCTTAATATAACAAGAGTACTATTGAACCGGATCATAGCAATGTTTGTGAAATCGTAATTATAAATTACCATTTCGGACCTGTAAATCTTCCTACAGAAGAGTTAAACTTAATTTGTATAGTACTTGAACGAATCACTTTTTTCGTCAAGGTTCGGTCCAAAGCGCTTGAACTCGTTTGAGCCCGTATCCATCTCGGGACGATATACGTAGCCGCGGTTCTCGCCCGTAGACGAGGCACGCTGCTGGTCCCGTGGGTAGCTGCCATACGGCACATCGCCCTCCTCCGCTCCAAATGGTGCCGGCTGGAAGCCCTCCGTCACCTTCACCGGTCCCAACATAGGATTGCTCGGGTCGGTCTCCTTGAACTCGCTCAAAGGGCGGGGAGCCGAAAGGAATCCATTCTCAGGCGCTCCCACCGCATCTCCAACGTGCTCATTCATAATACTATCGGCGCCATAAACGCCGCGGTAAGACGGCGGCTTAATAGGCGGACCCGACGGCATCGGGATGGACGGGCGGTCCGCATACATAATATTGGACAGTGACTCGTTCGCCGGTGCCGCGTTGGCAACCGTACGATCAGGATAGCGCGGTCCGTTCATCTGTCCCTGAAATACGTCATCCGAGACTCTGGTCAAGGGGCTCGCTACATTCTGAAAGTTATCGCGCATCTGGGGACGACCAATCATCTTCATTGTGTTACGAACATTTCTATTGAACATCAGCACCGCCGTAAGAAGTAGCAACGAAACACCAACAGCCGGGTAAACGCTAAATAAGCCTAGCGCAACCACCACCAGCGCAACTGCCGTCACAGGGGACGACGTTACACTGTTTGATAACGTAAACATCTTTGTCGCAATTGCGGTTGTCACGGCTAATACCACAATGGTTAGACCTACCTCCACAGGAGATACCGAAGACTGTACCATTTCACTCTATTCACCACCATGATAAAAAATGACGCACAGTTTTTACTTTTATCTCTAAAAAACAAGATGTTACCTGTTCGTGCTCTCTCCACCAAAGGCTACTCCGTTGCAAAATCGGAACTCACACCTACGCAAATTTCATTGATTAAAAAAGAGTTGACCGTAAGCGCCGAAGGTCCTGCCGCATTCACTGCCGGTTTGTCAGCCTTCAAAGTCTACCTTGAATCCGCCGAACGTTTCTATCTTCCTACCGCCTGGGGGCTTAACCAATTCGGTCCTGCGATTTCTGACATTCGTTCTCGTGGTGATGCGTTGCCGGCGGCGCTCAAGTTCGGCGGCGAACTCCGCATCCACCAAGTGGCGGCTTTGGAGTCGTTTCGTAGCGTGGGACACAACGGCATCATTTGCCTGCCCTGCGGCTACGGCAAAACGTTCACCGGCATTGCCGCCGCAATGGAAATCGGGAAGTGTTTCCTCATCGTAGTTCACAAAGAGTTCCTTGCCGACCAGTGGAGTGCCGAACTAAGAAGTTTGGTACCAGGTATCCGTATCGGTCGTATTCAGGGTGAGAAATGCGACGTCGGCGCCGAGTTTGACGTCAGCATCGCAATGATTCAGACACTTTGCTCGCGCAACTTCCTTGCCGGCACCTTCAACCACTTCGGTTTCGCTATCTTTGACGAAGTCCATCACCTCGCCGCCGAACATTTCAGCCAAACCCTTCAGCGCGTCCACTGCCCAAAAATGCTTGGCTTGACCGCTACGCCCAAACGCAACGATGGTCTGTCCAAAGTCTTTGGGTGGTATCTTGGTTCTATTGTATATCAGATTGCTAGGCGCCCTAAAGATGATACCGTTCGCGTTGAATGCCTACGCTATACCGACTCTGATGATGCGTATACCGAGGTCAAATGCGATTGGGCTGGGAAGCCGATCCGTGCCTGTATGGTAAACAATATTGCTAACTTCGCACCACGGACTCGCGCAATGATTGATTGGGTGGCACCGTGCCTTTCGGAGACAGGTAGGCGGCTCCTGGTACTCTCCGACCGCCGTGAGCATCTCAAAGAGTTTGAGACCGGCTTCAAGGCGTGTGGGGTGACATCTATAGGCTATTACGTCGGTGGAATGAAACAGAAAGACTTGGATATTACTGCAACGCGTACGGTTATTCTAGGGACATTCGCAATGGCGTCCGAGGGTATGAATATTCCAACGCTCAATGCGGTGTTGCTGGCGACGCCTAAAAGTAGCATTGAGCAGTCGGTTGGTCGTATTCTCCGCCTCAAACCCGAAGAGCGTACTATTCAACCCCGTATTTACGACGTCCTGGATACGGCGTTTCCTGAGTGTTTTGGTCAGTGGAGCCGTCGGCGTAAATTCTACAAAGAATGCGGTTATACCGTCAAGTTTAGCACTGATGAGAGCGAAGATTCGTCCGAAACGGAAGCACCTGCTGCCGACGGGTGCCTCATTGTGGATGATTAATCTTTAGGATAAATAGAATGACTTATAATAATGAGTATACAGGTCCGCTAGTTTTGACTGTTAACAATGACCCCAGTCATTGGCGTACAAATTCACATCGTCAGCGGCTAGATGCACGGCGCAATGCCGCACGCACGCGTAAAAACAAACCTGGTATTACGAACACAATCAAGAAGTGGTTTGGGGCGAAACCTGCGGCGGCGCAGCGGCGCAGTCGCAGTCGCAGTCGCCGTCGCTCAAACAACCCACGAATTATGTATGAGTAAAGTAGAAATGTTTAGTTTTTTCCAGTTTCCCCAATCCGGTCCTACTTCAAAGCCCGAGGCTGTGAAGGAGGTCTTACCTACCACAGACGCAGTAGTAGGGTCTACTTTTGTCCAGCCAGGCGTCAGTGCCGATGCACCCGTGCCCAAAACCGCCGGCATCGGTGCACCTAGCGCCTCCGTAGCGCCGCTACCCGATAATGTCGCTCTCAGTTCATCCGGTACAGGAGCAGTCGGCACCGCCTCCAGCCCTTTCGCTTCGCTCGGTGCTGCGATAACGAATAAGGGCGGCTATGATATCCTCAAATTCTCATTAAAACCCGGTGCTAATCTGATCACGAACCAGGAGACAATGGCGTATATGGACGGTGGTCTAACGACCAACGCCCAACTTGGCAGCGGCGGCTTCTGGGGCGCCTTCGCGCGCTCCTTCAGCGGCTCTTCCGCCTTACAAAACGCTATTGCCAATCCTACCAAAAACGAACTAGATATCTACCTCTCGCCGTTCCTACAGGGCTCTATCATCCAGATTGACGTCAAAGCCGGCGAAACGTGGCGCTTTGCCGATAAAGCGTTTATGGCGTGTACGTCCAACCTGACCGTCAGCGGCGACGTCAATGTATTCAATAATTTCCGACTGCTGTTTGCGGGTCAGAATGCGGCGTACACGACCGTAGCAGCGTCGGCGACGGACGGAATTGTCTGGGTTTCCGCCTACGGCGGTGTAGATGTCCACCAAATTCCTATGGGCACCGGCTCCACGGTACCTCTCTTCATAAATAACGGCTGCTTCCTCGGAATGTTGACGAAAACGGGCGCGGTAGATTTCTGGCAGGACTATGTTCGTGTTGGTACCGCCGGCGGCTTCTTTAATGCTATTTTCACCAATATTGGATTCGTTATGAAAATACAGGATAAGAATCCTCCTATTCGTCCTGGACCGTTAACTTGTCTAGTGCTGACCCAGTCGCTCAATCGTCATCACCTTGACGATTATATTAGAAAGATTGCCGAGCGGGTTGCACAGCAGTACGTTAACTCTAGTAGCGGGGCTCGTGTTGGCGGACTCATTCCCGAGTTATACCGTGCTGCGACTTATGGTGGTGCGCGCCGTCGCCATACTCGTAAAGCCCGTGTTGCCGACCCAGCTCCATCCGAGTCTCCGCGTATTATGTATGAGTAAAATAGGGATGTCTGGAAAGAAAAACACTACAGTAAAAAATCCTGCGTGGATGTTGCGAAAAGCAACAGCACCACCTGGCTCAGGGCTCGGTTTCAATACCTCTATGAATAAGAAGCCGAAACGGAATTTATCGCCGATGCGTACTACGCGTAAAATGGGCTCGCCGCCGCAGTCGCCCAAACGTCCTAAGAAACACCGTGTTACCCGCCGCCGTTAAAAATTGAATGTTTATATGTTTTCCTGTGTTTCTAACACAATGAAACATACTGTGGTGAGGACTACAGTGCCGGTGCCTGTCGGGCACGTGGTTATTAAGGTAAGACCACCTACCTTTCAAGAATTTATGCTATCTCCGCCGCCCAACTGGATTTGTTGTCGGCATCCTTTTGTATTTGGCGGTTGTTTAATGTTGGCTGGTGCCGGTTTTGTAGTTCTAATCATATACGGGTTCGGCGGGTTTCTTCCGCGTTAGCAAAAAAGTTGAATCGGGTTTTCACATTATAATTCATGTAATCATAATGGCAACGGTTGTTGAGAATCCTGTTGTTCTAGTAGTTCCCGATACGGTTCAGGATTATGTGACGCCTGCTCCGCAGGCTGTGCCTGTTGAGCCCAAGATATGGTGTACACAAAAGGTTGCCGGTGCGTTCATTGGATTTATAGGAGTTGTTGTTGGAGTCACCTTCGGCGTTTTATTTGGGGTTTACTACCGAGGTTGCTAGTTGCGACGGAGTTTGCGCGTTTTACGCTTGCCACCACGAGATATCTTTGCGGCAATCTTCGCCTGCGAAATTACAAGATTAAAATCCCTTGAATGCTTGCTTTTTAGTTTTGCAACAAGGCTTCGCACAGTTCGTGTTGCCGCATTATTGCCGCCACGATTCTGTACAATACGCCCTACTTCCAAAATGGCGCCTCGTTTTTTCATGAGTTCTGAATTACGAGCAATCTCATCATTCACAACTGTATTTAAGTTACTCATTCTACTTATATTGGGTATTTAATGTTTACGAGAGCGCTTGTTCTTCTTCACGTTCTTGCGGCTACTGCGATTCTTACGGCGGCGAGCACCGCCGCTGACGGGCGAAGGACCGTTCGCCGGTCCAACACGCGCCGCCACCGGCCATACCTCATTGTACGCCGCTACACCGTCAGGCAAGAACACGCCCTTATCCGTAGAAGGCGAGAACGTGAAACCTGCCGTTGACGCATTGTACACCGGTAGAGACGAACCCGTACCACGGTAGCACTCCTCAGGGTAGGCGTTCGGCGTGCCGTACGATCCGCCTACGCGACGGGCACGGCGAGCACGGCGCATTGAGCGGCGACGACCGCCCTTCATGAACGCAGGGTTGAGCAGACCCTCCTCGTATCCCGTAACACCCGCCGTAGATCCAGGGGGCGCTAACGAGTAGAGATCCGCCGGCGCCCGTGGATCGGGACCCTCCGCCACCTGGGGATTCAAGGCGTGGTGCGTGCCCATACGACCATCGCAAGGCACCGGTACGTGTAGCGCATCTACATTCGGTCCATTGCCACCAATGCTCTGGCTCGGGTCAATGGAGTAGCCGTAGGTGCCGCCACCGCGGTGTCTACGAGTGCGGCGACGACCGCCGCTGTAAGGCGCATTATTACGCATCGGCAGACCCGTAAATGCCGGCGCGCCGCATCCGCAGCCACCCCCAGACATACGCGGCATACCGCAACCGCAGCCACCGCCCCTCAGACGGCGCGAACGACGGCGACCGCCCGCCATAGAAGCCTGCGCCGATGCCAAGCTCGCATTCGTCACCTCGTTGTAGAGTTCGCCGGGACGGCTTGTCCACGAGCAGTCGCTGTAAGGATTCGTCACCGCGTACTGACCCAGACCCGTCTGATTATCCCAATCGCCGCCTGGCGTCTTATTTAGCGGAAACAGAGTGCCCTCCGCCGAGTAGCCACCGCCCCTACGACGATTCATACTTCCGTGAAGCCCGTGCTTCTTATTCATTCCACGGCGTAACGCACGATTCATCCTCTATCTTACCCCTCGGATTTTTTTGGTTCTATAACCGTCTTAATCTCCCACTTATCAAATTGCTTATTATGCTCAGCAACAACCTGAATTTCGTCCAGATTCGCTAGACGTAGTGCTCTACTAATCGCCAATGTCCGTACGAGACCCAGACCCAAACGCTCCTCGCCGCGCCAAACGGAGAAAACGTCGGGTCCCATTTCTTTCTTTACCTTGAATACATCCGCACCAGGCGTCGGCTCCTTGGCGGGCTGCGTTGTCGGAGCTGGCTCAACCTTCGGCGGGATCCAAATAATCCGCTTCGTATTCGGACCATTAAGAACAAACTCAACGACTTGATTTACGTCAGGTTCTTGGGCTTGAACCTGATTCACAGATGTATACTGTGCTAGAATAATCGCCGTTCCCTGTAATTCTAACATAGGTTTGAAGTGGTTTGCGGCGAAATCGGCAACAATACGCTCCCATCGCTCCTTAAACGGCTTTGTATGCCATACGGCGGCGCACTGCCACGTAAGAACATCCTCAATGACGAGTTGCTTGGATTTGTTGAAATACGCCGAAAAGATAGCACCGTCGTTTAGGACGGCTTGGGAAAGGCGAAGGCGGAAGCGCTGCGGTCCCATTTTTGCCGCAATTGGCGGCAAATACACCGCATATCCTAGATTGGGAACAACCGCAAGGAATCCTGAAAGGATACCACGTGGTCGAAGGCTGGCGACTACTTTCTCTTTACGAATGAGGGCTTTATCCGCACCGTTTTCTGAGTACATACGACTGATGCCGAGGGTCTTGCCGCGCGCACCCCATCCGTTTTTCCCTACGTATTCCTCGGCGGCGGCAACCCAGTCCATTTTTGCTATGGGGTATATTTATATAGCGTCGCTGACGGTTTAAGTCGCCACGCCTTCTCCAGGAGACGCTACATAGAGTGCATTTGTATAAGACATACTTGGACTGAAACTGGAATTTGTTCCAGGCGAGCTTGTATTTTTGACCCACACCACTTTACCCTCCGTGTTATACGCTACTGTAAAATTATTTGCTAGTGCTGTGTTTGTAAGAGTAAATTTAGAATCTACTGTTCCGTCGGGGGTGTTGTAAAAAGTTACAAGAGGTGGAGGACCTAATGTATCGGTAATACCGCTTACATAAATATTACCGCCTCCTATTGTTACAGACGAGGCAATAACACCTATGTTAAAATCATAAGGAGCAGTTCCAATAATATGCGTCTTCCATTGTGGAATGCCATTCGTATCATATACTATGAGAATTCCATCATTCTGTCCTTCATCTGCTGGATCTGAGGTTCCACCATTCCAAATCATAGTAGCACCTGTTTGTGTTTGCGTGCCTGTGTCTGGGTCGGTTGTTGCGTTCGTCGGATCGTATGTTGCTACATTACAATAATACGCAGATCCTACAATATAAACAAACCCTCCACTCACTGTAAGTCCATACGGGATTAAATCATAGCCCAAAGGGTCCCCGTCAGGTGCCCGTATATTTATAGCCCACTGGGCTGTACCAGTACTATTATACTTTACAAGAATTATTGCGCTTCTAGTAGGCAGATTCCATCCATATACCTGTTTTGTAGGAGTCGTTTGATCACCCGCCGAATATACATTTACTGGTAATGGAGTAGTTTCAAGATTTTGTACATATGGTCCAACTGCGTAAATATTATCACTTCCATCAATTGCAATACTATATCCACTTGTATATCCGTCATATCCAGAACCATACTCAATCTTTGTTGACCATAGAGGAGTACCAGATGTATTGTACTTCGCAACAAACATACAATAAGCAGAAGTCGTGGATAGATCGCAGGCTGTTACGGGTGTATCATCCGCATCATTAAAATGCATGTTTACTGTTATACCAGTGCCCCGATTTCCAAATAAACCTATTAAGTAAATGCCTGAGGAGGACAATGCTATTTGATTAGGAATACACTCACTAAAAACATCAACACCAGCATCAACAGATATTCTTGATCCCCATAACGGATTTCCATCTTCATCGTACTGTATTAAATAGCCATTTTGACCACCAGTAGGAACAGGATATTCTTTGAAAATTGTTCCATCCACATTATATATAACTACATTATACCCAAAACCTGTTACATAAGAATAAGTTTCATCACTTACCATTTTTTGTGTCAAATTATTATAATAATTTTGATATAGACCCTCAATATTATTTGTCCATTGTGCTATGCCTGCCGAATTATACTTTACAAAGAAAATGCCATTCGGATTGGAGTCTTGGGTAATGTTTGACACTACTGTAATTGTTTTATCCGAATTAATAAAGATTGGAATGCCTGTGTCTCCTAAGTCAGATTGATAATAATTTCCTAATCCATATACATTTTTTCCATCAGTTCCGAAACCAAAAACTATTATAGAATTGCCACTAATATCCGCCACCCACTGTGCTTTGCCGTTACTGTTATATTTAATAATATTTGTGCCGTATGAATATAAGGTGGTATTTGATGGCGGCTGTATAGATACCGAAACGTACTCCACATTCTTACCGTATGTAAGACCGCCTGTAGATGTCAAAGCTGGATATGGCGCGCTTGTATTCTGTGCCCATTGTGCTGTACCAGTTGTATCATACGTTATAAGAAAATCGTTATTACCACCACTAATTGGTATAGAAATGCCAGAAATAATAGGCTGACCTTCTGGCGGTGGGATAACCGCGCCATTGACATCGTAGGGCACATTATAAATAGATACAGGACTTGTCATCTGACCACTTAGATATAGATACTGTCCAAATAATGAAATATAGAACGGAATTCCGCCAAACATAATCGTTGCCCATTGCGTAATACCCGCTGTACTATAATTAATCAAAACACCGTTACCAACTACAGATGTAGTAATAGGACCAAAGGTTGTTGTATCGGTATTATTACACGTTATACTTCCATTTGCGTTTCCTACAAGATAAATATCGGTCGCATTTGCTGTAATTGCGTTGACTGTATTTGTAGTCTCCGCAATAATATTTGTTGCCCATTGCGCCACACCACTAATATCATACTTTGCTAGATATACGGCACTACCTGAATTATATCCTGCGAGAGATATTGTCTCTGTAGTTTCATACGTTGGAAACTTCACAGGATATATAATTAATGGACCTGATTTACGAGTTCCATTATATGTTCCCGCCACATACACATTATCCGAAGAATCAACGCAAATTGCCGTTCCTGAGGTAGAATTCAAATTTGCAATCGTTCCAGCCCATACCGCATTGCCTGCTGTCGTGTATTTCGCAACAAATGCTGATGACGTTGTCGTATTTGACGCGGATGTTAGAACTATTCCAGAAGGATTGCCGTCCTTATTGTTAAAGATAAAATTTCCTGTTACCCCATACGATCCTGTTATATAAATGCCCGTCGGTCCTATTGTAATAGCACTTACTGTACAATTTGCATTATTTGCGCCAAATTGCGATATCCACGATACTGCGCCTTTAGGGGTATATTGTATAACGAATCCACTATTATAATTTGCCGCCAACGGATACACCTGTTTAGAAGTTATTCTATTCAAACTTGGATAAATAACTGAATACAAAACACTGGTTGGCGAATAATTTAGTGTATATATAGTATTGCCTAATTTAGTTATAGTTGTCAATAATGATCCATCGCCTAAATTTTTTATTTTTGGACCGTTTGGGGCACCAGGTGTTTGATAAATATATTTAACAAAGGTATTTGTGCCATACATACTAATGTATATATTATATGAAGCAGGATCCGCATAAATACCATTCACACTATAAGGAACATTAATATATTTACCGGTGCCTGTATATGTATTTACAGTTAAAAAAAGATTACCGCTCGGAGCCCAGTTACCATCTGCGTTTACTCCTTCAACGTCCCAAACAATACCACTTATATCGGCATAATTACCATTATTATAATCGGTTATAAGAAGATGTCCATCGCTAAGATTGTCGTAGTTTGTATAAGAAATGCCAAACGGCAAAATTATACCCTGACCTAAGCCAGATATATTATTAAGACCCTTAAATGTGACAGAGGTTAAACTAGGAGGTGTGTCATCATTATTCACAATTGCCCTTGTAAGTACGTTTGGAGTTCTTGTATTTGCCATATATAACGCTGATACATAATCGGTTGTTATAAAAAGACTTCCATTAATTTCAGGATAGGTTGTATTTGATATAAATAGTATCGGTGGATCCTCCAAGGTTGTATTTAATTGCCAAATTGTTGTTTCTACTAAATTAGGTCTATTCGTTAAATATAAATATCCCGCCAACCATACAACAGATAATATAGTAGTGCTCATTCCACTATAACTAAGATTTTGTTGTTTGATAAGCTCTCCTGTAGTTTTAAATTGATATACTGTTGGGTTACTATCAATTATATAAATATATGTACCATCGCTTGTAATTGCCGACGCATTAAATAAATTTACACTTTGTTTCAACGTTCTATACAGTGTTCCAGACGCATTATATACATTTGCGTTTGTAAAACAATTGCCAGCCTGATAACTATTCACCGAATCGGTAACATTGCTCAATAATTGTAAAAACGTTTGTGACGTAAGATACGCCGCCCACTGTGCGATTCCATTTGCATTGTATTTAACAATAAAACTGCCATTTGCGTCCGTAGTGATTGGGGTCGGCGTCGTAAGTTGCGTGTTATCCGAATTTACAATAATAATCGCGCCCGAAAAATCGCCTACCGCATAGACATTTGTTCCATCCGTTGATAAATTATGACCTGCTAAATTTGTACCACTAATATCAGCGGTCCACTGAACCGTACCATTGTTATTATATTGTATAATATTACATCCATATGGATATAATGTAGAATTTGGTATCGGTGGCTGCGGCGGCTTCGGCGATCTAGGAACACTATTGATGAGAATATTGTACAGTGCGATTGTAGTTTCTACAGCGCCCTGATCTATCGCCTCAATCGGTGTTGCTGACGAACCATTACCACCATTTCCACCCGTATAAGTTACAGTATTTGTAGTATTAATGAGTCCATTATTAATAGACTGATTCGTAAGTATCGCATTCGCAAATAACGTCTGATTTCTCAAACGAGCCGTCGTTGCAGAGGCACCAGTATTTGTTGCAGACGAAATTTTTCCTATTCAGGTGCAGTATTTATATCATTGAAAATGAACTATTCATTTCCGCGCCGTCAAATGCGCCGATACCCTGCATAAAGTCACCGCCATTCTGTATCATTTCAGGCGAATAACCGGCGGCGTTATGCGGACCCGGCGACGACTTCTCTGAGCCCAGACCCGAAGAGACCATCTTACCCACACCAGGTCGCTGACGGTGCTCAATCATCTGCTCAGGATGACGTAAGTTGGATCCAAACTCCGCATCCATAAACGCCACACGGTTCAACGGGTCCGTTGCCTCCGGTGGCTCGTAATGAATCGCAGGCGGTGTGCGTTGTAACGGCTCGGGTGTTCGCATATCCTCCTCTGTCATACCCGTCGGCACCGGCATAGGTTTTGCTATCGGCGGTCGTTGGCGCGTTGTCATCACCGGAGCAGCCGTTTCCTGTTGCTCAATTCCTTGAACTCCGCCACTGTTGACGACTCCAGACGGCATTTGCTGTTGGTACATCTGCGGCGGTATATAGGGCTGGTTTGGCATACTTAAATCAAGCGTTGGCTGTAAGTGATTAATCTTTGGTAAACCGTGTGCGGCAGCGAGTGCTGCTTGTAATTTAGGATCACTTGCGGTATCTAATAAACGAGGTAGCCCCACCGCCTTCGCAATATGATATCCAAAAAAAGCAAAGATTCCTACAATAACCACCAATACGATCCAAGCCAAAGGTATCCGGGTCGCCATATGTTCTACTAATTTCAACCCTGAATTTCGTTTTGTTAATTCCACGCAAATAATTCTGTCCGCCCAAAGAAAACCATGGCTAGCGAATTTGCCACCTTTGCCGATTTGTCGGGAGTTGTTCAGTCCCTCATAAAGGATTTAGAAGGTAAGGTCCTATCCCAAACCGACCTTATCAAGCACCTACCTAAGCTTGTTCTTGTCGCCTGGACAAACAATCTATCCGTTGAGAAGGCGGAGGCACAGATTCTCGCCGCCGTCAAGCATCTTATTGTGAAGTTTGTACCCGCTGCGCAACAGATTACCGTAACTGGTTTCGTTGATGCGGCGTTCCCTGCGATCGTGACTGCGTTAAATGGTTTGATTGAACAGGTAAAGGCAGAGGTCCTGAAGAAGGCGACGGGCGCACTGGGCGATGTTGGAAAGAAGGTTGAGGCGGTCTGCTCAAAGTCGTGCCTCCCGTGGATATCGGCGCTCTTCGCAAAGGCATCTGAGAAGCCTGCTGCGGTAGATCCCGTCGCTGCCCCTGCTGCTGCCGAGTCATCTGTGACGGTTGCGGTGATTGCTGAGGCGGCATCGTCGGATATTTCGGCGGCTCTTGCGTCGGTGAAGGAGGAAGTTGTGGAGCCAGAACCAGAGCCAGAGCCAGAAGCCAAGGCGGAGTAAAGATATTCAGTTGCTTTAGGGTTGCCTGAATATCTGACAAAGTACCACGAATATAGAGTAAATTTCCGGCTTTGATATGCCGATCGTAGATAACCTCTTCGCTCCACATATCATCTATTTTGAGGGGTGGTGCCTGTTGCGTTGAGAGGGTGACTTTTTCTAGAAGAAACTTATCGGCGCCGTGCTCATAGTCGGCGACAGGAGCGCGGTGTTCCGCCTGCCACGCCGTATCCCAATTCGGGCTCGCCTGAATAAAGCCCCAGCTCTTGCCCCAACGAACCACATGCTGCGTGATTCGGCGCGCCTTCGCATGCGTCTTATGAAACTCCTTTACCGCTGCACCACTATACGTTAGTAGGTACGACATTGGGGCGGGGTTGTTATATTAATATCGCGCGGCGCGCTTAAACCGGTGCCGCCGAAGCGGCAACCGGTTCTGCTACGCTAAACCGGCACGGCGCGGGAACAAATTTGAAGGCATTTAAGCCATCGTGGAATAAGACAAAACAACGATGTGGTGTCTTATTCTCCAACCTAAGGGTACGACCCGTAACGCAACTTTGCCCGCTGGTCGTACGGAGGCGCTTGATTGCGATGCCGCCTGCTCTCTCCTGCGCCGTGCGACGGCGCCCGAGCTTATCGGCACCTTCAAGTGGGGTCTGATGACCGTATACTTATTCGGCTACAAGACCGGCAAGGCGGGCACTGAAAATAAGCACGAACTTCCGCCACCGCACGATACGGTCCTACTGTTCGGCGAGTCACTGCTCTGCGCAACCCAGGCGGGCGCTCTAGTCTCCTTTGACGCCACCGCGTTCAAAAACTTCTACAACGAACTCAATGGTGGATTTGAGGATCTAGACGAGGAGGAAGACGAGGACGAAGACGAAGAGGAGGAAGAGGAGGAGGAAGAAGAGGAAGAAGTGAAGGAGGAGGAAGAGGAGGAGGTAGTAGATGAAGTTCCAGAGGATGATGAAGAGGACGTGCCGCCAGTTCGTATTGTCAAGGTTGTCAAGGCGAAAAAAGGTTCCAAGAAGGTTCCTCAGTGGTTTTCCCTAGAAGAACTGGCGCCCGAAAAGTATGATATCTAACTAAATATTTACAACAAAGTTCTCGTCATTTGGTAATTTTTGTGCTGCCGCGGAGTATTGCCCATCTATATAATCATTGATTTTATCTATAGTTTGATTAAATGCCTTATTAAAATTTTCATAACAATACATAACAATATAGAATGCAGAAAGAATTACGGAAAACGTCGTCCAAAAGCCTAGAAAGAAACCGTGGAAGTCGAACATTCTGGTGACGCTTCCTCTATCTCCGTATCCGCTGACTCAATTTTTTCATTATAATAATCGTCAATAAGAATCGGCTTGAACTTCTCTCTGAAACGGCGCACTTTACAGAGTGCCTTTTCAGAGTTCATCCTGAATCCCTCATGACAATGCTTATTGCCGCACCAGCAGAAGTTAGTTTCAAGAATTACCTTTTGCGTCCGTTCACATACCTTACAGCGGGTGCCGTTTGGCTTCACAATAATACGTTTATTCCCCATTGTACGAATTGGGTGGGGCGGGGTTGTCAAATTCAATTTTTGTCGGAGCAAAAAATGACGCTTAAACGCTTGGCTCTTTGGAAAGTCAAATGTCCGCTGCTCGTGATAAAGTCCGTGCCGTGATTCGCAACCGCTGCTCCGCCCTCACTCCCACCGAGCAGGTGGATTTAGAAAAGGGGATTTTCAACTTCACGCTTGAGGACGCAAAGCGCCGCTCTATTCGTCGCGTGTGGGAGAATCCTGAATTTCAAACATTGTATGAGATCTGTGCTCGGCGCACCGTCTCCAATATTGACTCCTCATCATATATCGGTAATACTCGTCTTATCGCCCGCCTGAAGGAGGGCGAATTTAAGCCGCACGATATCGCCGCGATGCCGTTTACCGAACTCCACCCCGAGAAGTGGGGCAACTACGTGGAGATGTCTATTAAGCGCGAGGCGAAGATGTTAGAGGTAGATAAGTCGGCAGCGACCGATATGTTCCGCTGCTCTAAGTGTGGCAAGCGCGAGTGTACGTACTATGAGATGCAGACGCGCTCCGCGGATGAGCCGATGACCCAGTTCATCCGATGTCTCAACTGCGGTAAGCAGTGGCGTCAATAAACTGCTGATTATTAGTGTATGTTTTTAACTGTTCTCACCTATAACACACACGGACTCCCGTGGTCGCGGGATACGTCCGTGGAGATTTGCGAATGGCTCAAAGAGAAGAAACCGCTCGTCATATGTCTACAGGAAGTATTTGTAGAGGCGAATCGGAAATACTATAAAGAACATCTGGAGCGTAACGGCTATTGTGTCTGTATTCCACGGGATACCGGAGTTGCGCTTGTCAATAGTGGTCTGCTTACCGCTTTTTTAACCTACCGCTTTGAGTTTATCAGTGACTGTTTCTATCCGTATCTTGACTATCACAATATAGAAATCTTTACAAATAAGGGATTCTATACCTTAACAATCCGCGAAACAATTACCCGCCGTACCTACGTCATCGCAAATACACATATGCAGAGCGATACCGAAATAGGGTGGATTGTCGGGAAAAAGGTCACCTACGATGTACGAAAAGCGCAACATAAACAAATTCTAGATACTCTCAAAACGCCGCATCCCGTACTCATTGTAGGCGATATGAACGGCGAACGTTCGCCCGAGCCACTTATTCGTTATATGACGAATGTAGACGATAGTCGGTTGAAGAAAGCAACGTTCTATTCAACCGGCGAAGACCTGGATCACATTGCCTGGTTTCCCTTACAATGGACACGACCTACCTGTAAATTTTGCGACTTTGTTCGCAATGGTCCACGACTCATAAACTGCGAAGTATTCCAAAAACCTTGGAGCGATCACGCCCCAGTGCTTTTCTCGGTATTCCTACCGCTTATGCTCAGTTATGCACCCGTTGCTAAATAAGAGAGATTAGGCTCAACCCACGCAATGCGCGCACGGCGCGTAGCCTGCCGATGACGGCTGCGCCGACGATTCTTACGCGTTGCCTTTGCCTTTGCCTTTGCCTTTGCCTTTGCCTTTGCCTTTGCCATTCTATATCGGGATACGAAAATATGCGGATTGTATAGGAATTCTATGGCAAAATCGGCGATGTCGTCGCCGATGCTTTGGTGGTACATTGCGGGATTTGCGTTATGTATTGCCGTTGTCGGACTCTTTTACTATGTTTCGCGCGAAATAGATGATTGCCGAGTTTTAGAAACAATCCAAACGCCCAACGGTATGGTACAAATCGTCAACGACGAATGTAAGGAAGCGTTGCCGCATACCACCGATAAAAATACGATTCGTATGACGAAGAGTATTTGGTCCGGCTCACGCCGCAACGACGTCCTCTTCCACGAGCGCGTCCATCTTGAGCAGAAGCGTGCCGCTCGTGATTGGGCGGAATTCTACCGGCGCTACTGGGAATACGATATCTCGGCAAAACCTCCTACCGACTTACCCGCTATCTTTATTAGAAACCTTAGACCCAATCCTGATACAAAAGCGGAGCCCTGGGCTATGTGGCGGCGACGCTATCTCTTCTTCCCGAACTACGCAAATACGAACGCCCCGTCTCTCAAAGATGCGCGCGTTCAGGTATGGGATATGCACGAAAAACGCCTCGTTGGCGTACCCGACGAATGGAAGGAGATTTTTTGTCACGAAGACTCGTGCCCCTACCAATTTGAGCACCCGCACGAAATGTCCGCCGAATTTTTGACCCACGACAACCATTCCCCTGCGTCGGCACGCTTACAAAATTGGTGGAACGCAAATAAATATGTCTCACGAACTCCTTGAGGCGGGACGGGCGAAGTGGACACAAAAAAATGGCGACAAAGTTTAGGGAATGGATAGTATTGAGGTGGTCCCACCCGTAGCATCTAGTCCTCTAGACTCTATGCGCGGGCGTGGAAAACGATATGGACTATCCCACCAAAAATACGTAACATCCGAAAAAAAGCACCCGAAAAGTAATAAACAAATTGTTATTCTGGTACTACCCGAAAACACATCTAAGCCTATAGTAGGGCATAAACAATGAGCATTAACCCTCCAAATGCCGCTATTGCGGCATCAAGAGGTCTAGATTTTTATACATATATCAATCACAGTTGGCAGGATACGGTAAAAATAAAACCGTACGACTCCAGCGTATCGGTCAGCGACGAGATTGAAACCCGTGTAGAGAATTCGCTGTTTGATATGATTGATAAAGTTGTAAAGAAACAGCCAGCGGATCCATTTAGCCGACTTGTTAAAAGTATTATAGAAACTAAACACCAGATAAATAATGTGTACGATATCCAGCGGCTTTCGTCACTCTTTGAATGTCTACATACGCGCGAAGACGTAGCTCGTATTATTGGTAAACTCAACCGCATACAATCAAACGCTCCTATTAGTTTTGTTGTAGCAAACGACCGTTATATACCTAACAAACGCTGTATCTATCTCTACGAGCCTAAACTTGCTCTGCCCGAAAAACAGCAATACAAAAAGGGCGTAGATAACAAGGCTATTAGTTCTTATATACGTGTACTCAAAATTATCAGCAGTATACTTCATATAGAAAGTCTAGAATCTGCTGTTGCTATTGAAGCGAGCATTCTACCCTATCTATCACCCGAAAATGACCGTGAAGATGTCGCATTTTCCTATACTCCATATACTCTTTCCGATCTAGATCGTCTATACAAAAATGTACCTTGGAAAACTATGATGGTTGCGTGGGGAATGACACCACTTGTAGCAGCCAATGCTACGTATATTATAACAAATAAGGAGTACATAGATGTGCTTAATCGTATGTTTCGTGAATATTCTATGACATCCTGGCGTATTTGGATGCGCGCACAAGTCCTCGTACATTTTATGAAATATTTGCCTCCACCATTTGACGATCTTCATTTCCAATTATGGGGAAAACAACTACAAGGTACAACGCAGAAAATCCCACAAAAATTCTTAATGCTCAATGTTCTCAAAGAGAATATTCCTCATAATCTCGGATACGACTATGTTAAATATGCCATATCAGCAAAACTCAAACCGACCGCAGTTGCACTTGTAGAAAATCTACGTACCGCCACTATCAAACGTATTCGTGACCTCAAATGGATGAGCGACGCTACGAAGACAAAGGCGGTTGAAAAGTGTAAGGCGATGCTTTTCCAGGTTGCGTACCCCGATAAGTGGGAATTTGAACTTGATAAGACTGAGATAAATGAGTCTCGTATGCTCACAAATATATGGAATCTTGCGAAATACGACACCGATACTATGATAAAACACCTGAAAAAGGGGAAAATTAATGAAAAGGAAAACTGGGAGGACGGTGTATTTGAAGTCAACGCATATTACTATAGCGATAAGAATCTAATGGTAGTGCCCGCAGGCATTCTACAACCTCCCTTCTTTGACCTCAAACGTAGTGAAGCGTGGAATCTTGGCGGTATCGGCGCCGCAATTGGACACGAAATTACGCATGGCTTTGATGATGACGGACGCTTATATGATAAGAACGGCGTCATGAAAGATTGGTGGTCTGCCGCAGATGCGCAAAAATACAAAGACATGTCACAATCACTTGTTGAGATCTTTAACAAAGAAACCTATATGGGCGGAAAAGTAGACGGTGACTTGACTCTCTCCGAAAACATCGCCGATCTCGGCGGCGTCTCTATTGCCTTAGAAGCCCTGGAAATGGAATTTGCCAAGGGTGGTTACACTGCTGCTAATAAAAAGAATGCCTACAAAGAATTCTTTACAAGCTATGCTGTATCTTGGCGTAATAAGGACCGAGCGAAAAAAGCCGAACAATCCCTTCTGCTGGATAAACACGCCCCCGCCCCCCTACGTGTCAATCTCATTGTACGCCAATTTGCCGAATTTTACGCCTCATTTGATATCGGCGAATCGGATCCCGGTTATATTCCTATTAATGAGCGTATTCAACTGTGGTAATTATAGGATAAGTAGGTCATTAAGACGCCATACCTCATAAGTACCGTCAGGCATTGGGCGCTTGACAATAAACGGCAGCCGCCGCGCCTCCAACTCCATCTTCGCAATCTGATACGAATCATTCACGCCGGTAGGCACAAGAATATAAGGTTTCGCTCCATTATTAATTTGACTGGCGCGAAAGCTAATGCACTTCGTCTTCTCATAACCATTGAGGAACGGATACGTCGTATGATTTGCATCTAGAAGCGAAATATCACGTAGTGAAGTCACCATATCGGTCACCTCACTTGTATTGCCGGGGGTCGCTACCTCAGGGACTTGGATGACAAGACGCTCCTGAATCTGCTCCTCATACGGAATCCAAATCTCGGGGTGTTGTTTGAAGAGTTTGACAACATCCGCCGCCTCCGCACGCTGCTGCTCCGTCTGCTCCTCCTCCACCTCCTCAAGAGCATCTCCCTCGTCAAACTCCTCCTCTACGATTTCATCCTCAACTTCGTTTGCGTATTCGTCCATCTGCTTCCTAACACTCCAGAGAATTAAGGTATCAAATTTGTTCAGAATTTAAATAGCCCTTGGTAGGAGAGTTGAATGGAAGGTCTAGATGAACTATTGTCATTCCCGAGCGGCTTTGAACAGATGGGCGGCACAATTGACGGCTCATTTAACATATTTACCCGCGATGATATTAAAACAAAGAGTGGCGATAAGACTGTGGATATTCATACTACGCCCATTATTATGACCGAAAAGATGCCCTCAGGTGGTAAAACTGTTGGCGATATTTCTAGTTTTATCGGAACAACTGGACTTGCTAATACCGATATTCTTGCTCTCAACGGTGAAGCAGTACGTAAGATTCTCACAAATCCAAACGATAATGGCAAGGGTATCAATGAACACCTGTTCCTTCTAACAACAGGACAACGGTATCAAAATGTATCGGACTTAGTTGAAAGACAGGTAGCATTTTTATGCATTTTTCACCATTTATTCTTCCTTGGAAAACTTGCAAAATACCCTAACTTTCCTATGTTTACCGATTCCTTCTCCGATAAATTTAACGCCGTCCAAGCACAACTACAGGAAGTGAACAAGATTGTTATCGGGGCAAATAGACCGTCAACGGTCGCCGGCGAAAACGCTAACATTAAAACAACGGCGCAGTTGGACGATGTCTCTACAACATTCGGCTCGCAGGGTGAGCCTACATCTACAGAAGTATTCGGTGTTCCATCACAAGATCTTATTAAATTTTGGACTGAATTAACTAATGGCATTTCATTTGAATCTAATATTACATTATCCGATATGATAGAAGTATTAAAAAAGTCTCCTAAAGAAATTTACCCGTGGTTTACAAACTCTATTACTGAACCTCCAGCCGCGGCTCCTACTCCTGCGGCTGCTCCCGCGGCAGGCACAACTGAAGTTCCTACACCTACAGGCGCCGCAGCGGGTGTCGCTATGGCTCCCGCGGTAGGCACGACTCCTGCTCCTGAATCTGTTGCCTCCACCGTCTCCACGGCTCCAGAGAAAATTGTAGAGTCAGGAACAACACTACCTGCCGCAGAAGAACATATTCAAGCGATGTTTAGAGCAAGTGGGCGTGCACATGCTGCGCCGCCCCCACCTCCTACCCCTCCGCAGCCACAGCAAAGTGCCGCCGAAAAGATAGCAGCCGCAACTGGACGCCCAACACGTCGCGCCGCCGAATCAGCGAAAAGATTAAGTGCAGCAGTTGCTGCAGATGAACACCCGCGAATAACCGCCGCCGCTGCATCAGTTGAAACCCCAATAAATGCAAATAAAAAGCCGACCTTGGAAGAATTAAAAGCGGCAAACGCTGCTGAATCTGCTGAAGCCAATAAAAAAGCAAAACTATCTGCCGCCGCCTCTTCGGCAAACGAGACAACGTCAACAAACGGAATACCAAATGAAGAACAAAAAGCGTAAATAAAAGTAGGGGATGAGTTACGATTTGCGGTGCTTTGGGTGGAACAATTGTATTGTACCACATACTCTCAAAGCAGTACAAACCTTCGTTCCTAAATGGTCTGACCTCAAGATACTACGTAAAAAGCAGGACGAAAACGGCGAAGATCTCCGTCTAGTCAGTAGTTTTTTTCAAGATACTACACTCGGTCCATATATGCCAGGCTATACAAAAGGAAAACGTATTGACGAAGGTAGTTATGGAAATATCTATCTAGGCACCCGCGGAATCTATCAGCCCAAATCCGGCAAAACCAACGGCATAATCCATCTTGAACGTGACCACGCAATGGAAGAAGTCTGTATCAAAGAAGTGCGGCTAAAGATAACAGACGAAGAGCGCTCAGGAACTCCCCGTACTAAACAAAAAGCGTACGAAGAAGAATTGCGCAGCATTCTTGCCGAAGCGTTCCTACACGCTCTTGTACTTAAAACATTTGAAACCGTCGGAATTCCTCAACGTGTGCCCAAACTCTACGAAGTCGTTGGCTATGTACGACAAGGGCACGCCGCCGAGTCGCCCAGTGACTTTGAATCCGTCTGGATGACTATGGAGATGCTACGTGGTCATACCCTAGAACGCTATTTACGTTTACACTTGAAGCCTATTTATATGTCTACCGATGCGGCAAAAGAGAACGACCAGATTATTCTGGATATTCTTCTACAACTCGCACACTGCCTTCATATTCTACAAACTCGGTTACATTTCAATCACCGAGATATAAAACTCAATAATCTCTTTGTCCGTCACCATAAAGATGAATGGATACGTGATCTAGAGATAGAAGGATACGGATCCTATACTTGTAAACAAGATATAACACTTCTTGATTTTGGATTTTCCTGTATCGGCTGCCCTATTGATAATAATTGTATCATTAACGCCGGCAGTTGGTTTGAAGAGAAAGATCTCTGTTTCAAAAAAGACCGTGACTTATGCCAATTTTTATACGCCCTGCACGCATCCTACCCCCTAGATAAATACATATCTACCGAATTTTACTCATTTCTATCAAAATCTATGATTGCGGACAATTGTGGATTATCTATAAATCTATTCAACGGTGTCAAGACGGACGGTGCACCCAATTTAGCGCCAGGGCGTGTGGTATTTGATGAAGGTATCTATACATTCTTAAAAAATGAAGGGGTTTTTGCCCCTGGTTGCGAGCCATTACAATTTCTCTCTACGCTTAGAGACTATGAGCGCCGCAAATAAACGTATTATGCGGGATGTCGCGCACGTGACCGGACCATCCAAAGATACTCTTGCGGCGACCGGCATCTACTACCAAACCGACGAGTCCAATATCTTTCACGGCACGGCGATGCTCGTTGGTCAAAAAGATACCCCCTACTACGGCGGCTATTACTTCTTTGATATCAACTTCCCCGCCGATTATCCGTTTGCCCCTATTAAGGTGAAGACGCTCACCCAAGACGGCAAAACCCGTTTCAATCCAAATATGTACTTAGAAGGGAAAGTCTGTCTTTCTATTCTAAATACCTGGCACGATGGACCCCAGTGGTCCTCGGTACAGAGCCTAGAGTCGGTGCTACTCGTTATGATGGCGGATGTGCTCAGCGCCATCCCGCTCACGAATGAGCCCGCCTATTACAATAGTGGACTCAGCGAACAGGCAAAAGTATATAATCGTATGCTCTTTCACGCCAATGTGAAGACGGCTGTGTTGACAATGCTTAACACACCTCCGCCATTTGCTATTCCCTTTATGGATACGATGCGGGCTGTATTTCTAACAAATTGTGGTGGTGTGCTGCAGTGCGCCGAGGAGCACGAGGTCGCGTGGGATGGGCGCTCCGAAATGCTTGCCGTTTACGGAATGACAGTGCGCTACGATTTCGCGCGGCTGGCGGCGGACCTACGGGCGGCAAGGGCGACGCTCAGCGGTTAGACATTATTACATACAGCCAAGGGCAGGAGTTTTTTTGTAAAAATTGAATCACCCTTTTAGGGTATGTCAACTGGCACAATGATGGCTTCAGGTATGTCCGCCTTAAAAAAGTTCCTCCAAGAGCGACGTGCGACCGACGATGTGTACGGTCTTGTCGGTATGGGCAACGATGCCGGCAAGTATAATGTAAACGATTCCGAATACGATACTTTCCTAGATCTTGTTCACCAGCATATCTATAGCACGCCTCCCCGTGCGCTCTCCCTCATTGAGCGCCACAAGGAGCATTCACACATTCTCGTAGATCTAGACTTTCGCTACGGCGAGACGAAGGGTGGACCGCTCATTCGCCACTTCAACCACGACCAGGTACAGACCTTTATCGCAATGTACATTGCGGCAATGATCTATTTCACGCGCGTAGAGGACCTTGAGGAAGACCTCATCTTCTACGATATGGTTAAGCAGGCACCCGAAACCGATAAGAATCAGCACAAGGACGGCATCCATATCCAGTGCCCTACGCTCAATACCACGCCGAAGTTTCAGCATGCGATTCGCGGATTCCTGCTCAAGAACGAGGCAATCGCCAAGGTATTCGGCGGTACAAGTATGTCCAATTCCGCCGAGGACTGCTTTGACAAGTCTGTAATTGCACCCAACGGCTGGTTCCTCTACGAGTGCTGTAAGCCTGACAAGTCGCAGTACAATGTAGCACATATCTGGAAGGTGGATATTGCCGACGTTCAGGAGTCTCTCAGTGGCGTAGAGGACCCTGATAATTTCTCAGAGCTGGTGGATATTGTGAAGGATATGATGACGAATGTTGAGATTCCCACGTCGCCGCTGGAGATTATGAAGACGCTCAGTATCCGCCTCGGGTCCACGGATCTAGTGGAGCCGACGGTTCGCGAGATGCGTACCGCCGAGTGGGAGACCTCTGCTGCATCAGGCTCCACCAACGCAAAGAAGCCGATTCGCCGTGCGACGGCGGCGACACGGACACCGGCTGCGGCTGCCGAGGGAGGTGCCGAGGGCGCTGCTGAGGGGGAGAACGAACTCATTATGGACGGGATGATTGTCAATACACCGATTGAGACATCCGAAGAGGATATTGTTCTTGCATATCGGTTGTGTAAGGAGTGTATTGATCCTGAGCGTCGTGCCGGCGAGTATTCCGACTGGGTCACGCTCGGCTTCTGTCTCAAGAACATTGCCGATACCGAAGAATCGTATCAGGCGTGGGTAGATGTGACGCGTCGTGTAAACGCGCATCATAAGAAGAAGACGTATACCGAGGACCAGCTGCGGTCGCGATGGGGCTATATCAAGCTCAACGGCGCCCGTCGTCCCATTCGTATCGCCTCGCTTGTTGAGTGGGCGAAGGAGGACAATCCAGATAAGCTCCGCTCTATTCGTTCCGAAACGATTACCCTCTGGATCATCAACTATGCAACAAATACACATGTTGATGTTGCGGAGCTTGTCCACCGTCTATACAAGCACGAGTTCCGTTGCTCTGTTGGTACCCGTAAAGGTATGATGGATCTCTACCATTACAATGCCGAAGGCAGTAGCTGGAAACATCTCAAAATGCCGATTGAACTTCGTATGCGACTTTCGGATGGCGTGATGAAGGAGATTGTTACGGCAGTAGCTGATATGTCAAATAAGTTTGGAACATTTCCTGAATCACAGCAAGAAGAGAAGCTCAACCGTGTTAAGAAACTTGTAGCAATTGCAACGCAACTCAAGAATTCCGGTTTCAAGGACAGCGTTCTGAAGGAGTCAATGGAGAAGTTCTATAATGAAGACTTCATCACGCGACTCAATTGCGACCCTGATATTATCGGCGTGAGCAACGGCGTCCTTGTCCTTAACTATCACGAGCAGGAGGATATGAGCGATATGCGCGTTCTCTTCCGCAAGGGGCGACCCGATGACAACATCAGTTTCCAGATGGGGCGGATGGAGCCTGACCTGGATCCCATTCCTTATGAGCCGTACAACCCCAATGACCCTGAGCAGATTGCACTTATGGGATTCTTCAATCTCATCTATCCCGATGCCGACCTTCGCGAGTACGTTATCACCCTGCTCGCCTCCTGTCTAGAAGGACGTAACAAGGAGCAGAAGTTCTGGATTAATACCGGTGGCGGCTCCAACGGAAAGTCAATGCTCCAGACCCTAATGGAGTACACGTTCGGCGATTATCAGACCTCGCTCCAAACAACCGTCCTCACTCGTAAGCGACCCGAGTCCGGCGCTGCAAATCCCGATATGATCACCACGAAGTGTAAGCGCTACATCTATATGGGTGAGCCTGACCCCGGCGAGAAGCTCAATACGTCCCGTATGAAGCAGCTGAGCGGCGAGGACCGTATTGAAGCCCGTGGACTCTTTGCCGACCAGGAGAAGTTCAATATGATGGGCAAGATGTTCCTCTCGTGTAACGATCTCCCGCCTATCTCCTCAATGGATAACGGCACCTGGCGCCGTATCCGCGTCATTCCCCACATCAGCACCTTCAAGGACCCTGGCGATCCTCTCATTGACCCTAAGAAGCACATCTATGAGAAGGATATGAAGCTCAAGATCAAGCTCAAGAACTGGCGCGTGGCGTTCCTTGGTCTCCTTGTCCACTATTACGACACCAAGTATCTCAAGTACGGGCTTAAGGAACCGCCTTGCGTCCTGGCAGCTTCTAACAAGTACAAGGAGCGTAACGACGTCTTCATGTCATTCTTCAACGAGCACTATATCAAGCAGACGGGTGGTGGTCCTGTGACTCTCAAACAAGTGCGGATTGACTTCCGTGATTGGAAGAAGAAGCTTGGTCGCGAGGTGGATCTCAAGGAGACGTCGCTGGTTGAGCGAATGAAGGCGGAGTGCGGCAACAACTCCACAGACAGGGAGTTCTACGGTATCGTACCGATTGAGGAGGACGAGACCGACCTCAGCGGCGCACCCGCTGCCGCTGCTGCCGCTGCTGCCGCTGCTGCCGCTGTGCCAGCTACGGGCAACACCCTTCATCAGAACGTTCTCACGTTTACAAATCTCTAATGACGCGTCCGAGTCTATCCTATTTTTTTCGTCCTGCCCTGTAAATGAATAAAGACGAACTCTTTAACGATTTTATCAAAGCACTCATCTTTGGCGAGGGTCAAACAATTGCCGCCGAGCCCCTCAAAAAAGCCTTCAATGCCTGGAAACGTAAATTCCTAGTGACACCCTCGCTCAAATACGAGGAGATGTTGGATGTACTGAGTAAGCGTGCCGGCGTGACTCGCGCCGATACACAACTAAGCGGTGTCGGTCTACGACCCAAAGAAATCAAAGCAATTGACGTAAAAAAACTATTGATGGCTTAGCGACTGATGAAAACATACATATATTCAACGAATATACTTATGTTTGATATGGGGTAGACTAACCGTTGTAGATAATTAACATATAGCAAGCAACCAGGGCGACAATAACGCCTATGCCACCCTTCAGCGCGCGTCCCTGGAACGGCTCATTTGGCGTAAGAATCGTAATGATGATATGTGCCAGCAACGAAAACGACAATAGCGCAGTGATCCAAAACGTCAACATAACCTTATCATCGCTTGTTTGAAATCCAAAAATATGCCACGGCACGCCATCTGTCGGATGATTATCTAAAAAGTCACGGCGGTACTTTCGCTCATCGTGCTCCAACTTCAAAGACTCATTCTCTGCGTTATCTAGTTCATATTTCAGTTTCTTTTCGTATTGTTTTAGTTCGGCTACTGCTTCAGCAAGCTCCGTGCCCGATGTAAATTTTTCTACAATAATATTTCGTGACGCGGTTGCCCTTGCCTGCGCATCATCAGCAAAATCTCTATTCTCTTTTTCTATTAATGCCTGTCTCCGGGCAATTGGAATACTAGGGTCGCAAGTATCTACAGCGTTATTTATTTCACCCAATTGACTCTTAAGACTATTTGCCGCAATCTTAGTCGCTTGGCATGCTGAAACCGGGTCAGGTTTTACAGTAGGCTGTCGTCCTTGTACTTGGGAAATTGCCTGCGATATAGGCGATGTCGGGCTACATCCAGGCTGGCACTGCGGTGGAGCGGATTGCTGATTACCCATTCTTATTATGGTTTAACATTTAGGCTCCGCATACCGCCTTGTATGCAGCACCACCAGTTGTGCCCAGCTGCTCTAGTACATTTATCGTACCCTGTTGGACGCCTACCATCTCATCCTGTGCCGCACGGCTCACCGCATGAATGTCCTTATTAATATTATTGGCACACTGTCCCGCCGCAACAGCACCCTGCATAGCAAGCGACATAGCATCATCAATCTGATCCATAACAGGATTGCTGCTGGGAGGGCAGCCCGGAGTGGGGGGAGGAGGAGCAGGTGTAGAGGCGAAGTAGCGACGGTGCCAGAGTCTGGTGTCGCGAGCGCCAATCGTGTAGAAGTATCTGTAGAGACCCACAATAACGACCGTGAGACCAATGATTCCGTAGCAGATACCGGCAAGACCAACGCCGATGACACCCTTCTTCGCCCAGAACATAACAATAGCCGCTACCAATGTTGCAATGAAGAATACCTGGAGGAAATACAGCGTATCTAGCTTATTGTAATTGTACCACTCGTTAATCTCAAACTGACGTCTTGAGTTCATCTTATCCTGTTGGAGCAGACTGTCAATCTTATTGTTATTTGTGAGAATGGCATCTGTGATGTTATTTACGTCATTAGAACGCACCTTGTAGAAATTAACGTTGTGCTGCATATCCATATAGCGACCTAAGTCAATCTGCGCCTTCTGGAAAGAGCTTTGCTTACGGTTCTGGATATCAGTCATAATTGCGTTAATATTCTGCTGTTGGTACTGGCTGTAACCGCCTGGATCCTGACGTAGACCACTCGCAAAGTTCAGGCGCTCTAATTGCTGATCCTGGATGACCGCAGCAATGCCTGGGTTGTTATAAGTCGGACTTGCCATTCTTCTCTGTAATGTTAAAATAAATACTTTTGTCTGTTTCATTATAAAACTCACAAGAGACCAGCATATCTCTCGGGGGTTTTTACAGTCTGGGTTAGACCGGGATTTATGCCCGTTGGTAAACATAGAATATCGCACCAAGTGCCAAAATGTTCAACGCCGTCCATACGACGAGTCGGTTATTTGTATAGTTATTCTTCTCCTCCGTGTAGCGTACCATCTCCTTCTGTGTTGTAACGGCGGCATCATTCGTTCTGAGAACCGCCCAGCCCGCCTGGAGCTTAGCAATCTTAGTGTTAATATCCGTATTCAACTTATCAATTGATGTCTTAGACGACATAATATCACCGACACGGGTCTGCGCCAGGTAACTGATAATCTGGAGCACAGAGTTCGCACGACGATTGAGAGTCTGTGTAATAGCAAGAAACTGATTCGCTGGACCCGCATCCGTCGCCTGACGCAGCGTCGCCGCCTGTAGGAACTGATTCAGCGCATATATGTAACGCGACTCATACCAACAGAACTCTGACTGTAGATTTGTGTACATCGTGCCGTCCTGCGTCATCAGTTTGTCCATATCCGAATTACCGTTAGACATTACTGGCGGCGGAGGAATTGTACCATTATTAATAAGCGTTTGAACCTGGGTCGCGATCGCCGTGCCTGTAATCAATCCAGTCGTTTGGTCAACCGGAAGGCTGTCGTTCATTACACCGTTCTTTCCGCCGCTCGTCCACTTCTGTAATAGAAAGTCGGTCGTCTGGGTGGACGCCGGATCAATTGCAGGGCAAGTCATAACCTGATTGTTTACTGCCGACATATCTCTCTGTCAAAACAGGATTTTTATTTCTTCGGACGAAGTTTCATACCCCCACCCGCTACTCTGCCATAATCGTTGTCATTGAATAATGAAGAGGAGGGCTGAGTTCCAGATCCCTTCGTAGTTAAAATAGAACCCAATGTCTTTGCCGGGGATATTTGGCGCTGACGTGTATAAATTAAATATCCTATGCCAGCAACAGTAATGAGCATCAATACCGTGGACACCGTATATAAAACCCCGCGTGTGTTAGGGTGTAAAGGTCTCCATAAACCTAATACAGAACTATGGTAATCGGCGGCGTATTTTTGCCGAACATCGGACGCCTGTTCCTTACGCAGATCTGCCAACTCTCTCTTTTCACCCATATGCTGTTGTATTACGTCCAATTTGGCTTTTTCCTTCTTAATTGCAGTAGAAATAGATATATGTTCACGCTGTATAGCACTAATTGTTGAAACCAATTTATTATGATAACTTGTTAGTTCACCTATAAGTTGTACAATGCGATTCTTACGAGCCTGGTCATTTTGCTGCGCACCTGGATAATTTGATGCTATTGCAAAACTATTATTTGAGTCCCTAAGCTGCGAATATAAGGAACTTAGTTCATCTACATTCCCGTTGTAGAAATTCCAAAAATCCTGCTGTGAAGGTAACTCCATATTCCTACGTTTTCAACTGGTTTTTATATTACGCAAATGCGATAACCGTCCACTTCACCACACGTCTCAGATCCACGCCTAAAGTGTACTACATCGCCGGGTACAAGTCCTAAAACTCTCGCCGCCATATCAACGTGGTAAATAATATGTGGTAGGTTCTTCTTGGACTTGAGATGGAGACGCTTTACAAGTTCGCCGACCTCAGTCGCCGATAGCTTCTTAAACTGCGGTTGCATCACGTGATGTAGCGGATTGCTAATCAGATTCTTCATATTGAAGTAACTAATACGCGCCTTACGTGTCACCCACTGCTTGGCTGACTGAAGATCAAACACTGGGTGAAAGGACTCGGCGAGCATCACAATAATCGTGTCCGTCTCGGGATTGTAGTGCTCTGGCGCCTCGTCGTCCCATAGCGCATTCGTATCGTTCTCAACACGGAGACGGCAGGCGTTCTCTACCCAATAGAGTACGATGGCACGCTCCTGCGGAGCATCGGCGGTTTCACCGGGCTTTGTTGCCACAATCTTGAGCAGAGGAATGAGCGCACTCGTCGTAGCGACCTTGAGGATTTCCTCGGGGCTTGTATTCTCATACGTGGCGACATCGTAGCCGCGGTCCTTCAACACCTCTAAAATAGTAGGTCGTGAACGGATAATCTGGTCAATCGTATCGGCTTCCATCGTGACTCTGACTCTATTTAATTGTCTGTGTTTAGATTGGATTGGGGGCTCAATTTTTAGAGCTTTGCTTCCTCCTTCGCTATAGCAGCCTCCGCCTCCTTTAATTTTGCTACCCACTTATCTAGTCTTTTTTGAATATTACTAGGACTGTTCTCCTTCATAACCGCAGCAGACGTTTTTACACCAGAGCCCTTTGGGGGGTTTACCGCCAAATCATACAACTTTTCATTTACAGCAACTAATTTTTGTGCCTCAGCACGATCTTCAAGAAGTGTTTTCATTTTGGCGGATACCTTTAACGATTTTATACGCGCCATCTCCTTTTCATATACCTGCTCAGATGTTTCTGGTGCCCCAGCAAGCGATGCTTCGGTCGCCGCCTTCGCCTTTCGGACTTTTTCATCCTCCTCGGCACTAGATACTGATGCTGCTATTGCGGCTTTTACGTTTGGGTCTTCATTGCTCTCATCGTCGCTATTGTCGTCACTCTCGCTATTGGAGTCGCTATTGGAGTCGCTATTGGAGTCGCTATTGGAGTCGCTATCATCGTCTTTTTTACTCAGCTTACTCTTCTCATACTCTTCAAATGGTATTGAGCTAATACTCTCATGAATTCTACGACGCCGTTCGCGAACTGCAGCAATATTAGCAGGATCTTTACTTTTTTGCTGTCTTGCCTCTTCTATCATTGCTTTTTTCCACTCCTCTTTACTTGCGTAATTATTTGGTGATGGATGATAATTTCCTTGCCAATTTAATTCCTTCCAGAAACGCTCCTCCTCCAATTCTTCACTTCTTTTCCGCGCTTCTTCTGCTTCACGTTCATTCGCATTTTTAAGTATACCGTGCGGATCCTCATTATTTGATTCTGCTTCCTTATTTGATTCTTCTGTTGTCGGTGCAGGTGCGGCAGACGCCGCCTTCATACGCTGATACGCCACCGACTCATAAGGATATAGAGGACCTTTATCATCGGCATCGTATCCGTATAAGAAAACCATAGATGCCGGTCCAAGTGTCTTAATTTTTGCTAATAACTCGGTTTGTGTATAACACGCTTTTGCACCCTTACTTAATATACATACACCATCCTTACCGGTTTGATCCATAGAATCAATAAACGAATAAAGTTTCTTATTTGGGTCAGATTCAACTCTACGCTTTGGCTCACAATCTTCCTCATACATTACTACTGCATTAAAATGTCCAACATCCGTACCAGAAACTTTTCTAGCAGTTCCTATCACAATTCCTAAAAATTCCGGTTTCGCCAGTTGTGACGGCAATATCTTTAGCATTTCTGTAAGATATGTAGCCCTATCGTTATTATATATAAAAACCCCCTCTTTGCTGGGACGTGCATCCTCACCTAGTTCATCTAGAGTCACATCATAAAATGATGTAGAAAATCCCTTATATCCCAATATATTTGCCCAATTTCTAAGTAATTCGTATCTAAAATTTCCAGATGCGTCACACGCACTGTCGTATCTATTTATCTCGTTTCTTTGGTCGGCTAACCACTCTTTTTTATAGATTTCATCAAGTTTATCACGATTAATATTAGTTACTTTACCATCCTTAGTAAATGTAATAGCCGCTTTATATTTATTTCTATCTTTCTCCTGATTTGCCTTCACCTTTACAAATGAGGCTTTACGACCTGCTAATATCTCTGCTGTGATTTCGGCATCCGATTTTGTTCCATACTTTCCAGTTCTATACGCTCCAGGCTCTGGTATTTTTGGCTCGCCTATTTCAGGCTCTACATCAACAAAAAGTCGCTTATATAAATCATCTAAGGCATTTGGGTAATGTTCACTCTCACGGTTTCTTAATGTATTTTCATTATACTCATTGCACGCTACAGCCATATTAACTTTTGTTTCCGATTTTTTAAGGTGTGTCGCAGCGGTTTCACCTGCAGGCACTGCAGGAATATATAATGTCTTTATTCTTGGTTCCCACACAAACTTTTCCTCTTGTAACACGTGATTAATGGCGTGTTTGCCACATAATGCGGCTTCTTGTTGTTCGCGATACGTAGCACCGCCACGTTTCGCCAATTTTCGGGTGTATCGTTTCACCATCCTCTACTCAGGCATCTATTTTTATAACTTTTACATCTGTGTCAGACGGAATCTCTGCGCTCGGCGTTTGCGCATCAGCCGCACGACCACCCTTCATACTAGACCGTCTCGGTCTTATCTCAACATCTGGTTTAGCCGGAGATTCAGGTGTAGCTTCGCCTTTCACTGCTTGTACAGATACTGCATCATTTATATCCGGTGAAGGAGTGTCCTTTACCGCCTGTACAGACATCGCATCTAAATTTGGCACAGGCAACGGTGCACCCTCCGCAATAAGAGGATTATCGCCCGCTTCACTAATCACTGTCGGCACCGGCTCCGCCGGTCCAGCCATATTCGGCGTAGGAGCAGATACCTTCACAACCTTCACCTCCGACTCTGATGGCAGCGGTCCTACAGTATTCGTATCGGGCGTGGGCGTAGGCGTCGGCTCCTCCTGAACAACCTCCAACTTCGGCGGTCCGCCTGGCATAAAGTCAAACATCGCATTCGCCGCTGCCTGCTCCTTCGTGATAGTCTCCGTCGGAGTTGGTGTAGATATTGGTGTAGAGGTAGGCGTGGGTAACGACTCCGCTGTTGCCGCAACTGTAGGTGTTGCAAAGGTCGCCATAACCGACGAGAGAATATCCGTCGGTGGGGGCGTCGGCGTTTGCTCAAAGATACCCGTGCCCGCCGGTAAATCACGGAACGCCCGTACGTGCTTCTCCGTTAAAAAGCGTACGCTCGCATTCGCATACGTTGTCAATTCCTGATCCAGTAACTTGAGCGCATACGGCACCTCAATCTGGCTAAACGTCGTACGGGACTTCTTGACCGGCAAAACCAATCCCAGCGTATCCGCCGTCTCGCCCTGAAACGTAACCGGTCCATCGCACGTCGGGCATACAAACAACTTTTGAGACTCATTATATATAGGCATCGTGCCGCATCCATTACAAATCCAGAACGTCGTACCATCCGAACGCTTCATCATTGACTCCTGTAAGAATTCAGATACACCGTGGGCAATGAGAGCATCACGCTCCATCTCACCAATACGCATACCACCCTCATTGCCACGACCACCCGTCGGCTGATGCGTACGAATCTCCTTACGACCCTTCGCACGCGAGTTGATCTTATCCTGCGCCAAGTGCTTCAAACGCATAAAGTAAAGCGGTCCCATAAATACCGACGACGTAAACATCCTACCCGTAATACCGCTGTATAAAATCTCCTCGCCCTCACGCTGAAGTCCTATCGCCTCCAACGCGTCGCCAATCGCCTTGAACGACTGCTCATCGTTCATAAACGATGTTGCGTTCATCTTCGCACCCACCACCGCACCTAGTTTTCCGAACACTTGTTCAAGTAACTGCGCAATCGTCATGCGACTAGGAATACAATGAGGATTTACCATCACATCTGGTACCAATCCGTCCGCCGTCCGTGGCATATCCTGGGCATCTAACAACATGCCCATAGTGCCTTTCTGTCCGTGGCGACTAGAGAACTTATCGCCCAACTCTGGGATGCGCTCCTCCAAAATACGTACGTGAACCAGGCGCATTCCGTTCGCCTGATGGAGCACGACTACCTTATCCACCCGTCCGTTGGTGAATACCGTAGGCAACACCGACGAGTCCGTTACCGTACCTGTATCAGGACTCGTCAGATACATACCTACCAGCACCGACTTATCGTGAATACGCGTACCCTCGCGGATAATACCGTTATCGTCCAGCGCCGAATAATCGTAGCCAGGCTTGAGGTCGGTCCAAGCGAGCACCGTTCGCGGGTTGCCAATTCTATAAACCGCCTTGCTCATCGGGTCCACCTCCTCCGTCGCCGTATACGACCGCAGAGCGAGTGAGCGGAATAGACCGCGCTCAATACTTGTTCTATTAAACAGGATACCGTCATCCTGATTGTAGCCGTTGAACGAATTGATACAAAAGATAATATTGGTACCATACGGCATCGCACCGCCGCCCACCGCCTCGTGAACAATCGTACGCGCCAACGCACCCTCGCCGTAACATAACATAGAGCCATACGTATCAAAACGATTTTCATAGTTTGTAGCATAGTATCCAATCGCCTGCTTGCTTTGCGAACAACTGAGTTGATTACGCGGCGACTGATTATGGTTGGCAAACGGAATCATACTGGTGAGAAGTCCCATCATAGAGGAAGGATGAATCTCGGCGTGGGTATGCTGGGGCGTCAGGTCCGCCGTGTTTCCATACCAACTAATATACGCCTCGTTACCCTCATAGGGGTCAATATACTCAATTGCACCAATGTGGGGCGCTAAGAGCTTATCGTAATCTTCTAGTGTTACGGGCTCATCGGGGTCCGGCTGTCCCTCAGGCGTCGCAAGCGGGTCTACAAACTTCGTAGAGTAAATGCCCACGGATGCGGTGAGCGGCAACGTTCCGCATATCAGATTGCGCCAGCTCGGCGCCGGCTTGACGCGTGCCGCCGCCGGCCAAGTGCCACCCTGCGCTAAATGCCAGAGCGGGCGCAGCGGACGACCGTCATCCAAATACACACGTACGCTATTATCTGCCGTGTTAAACGATACCGATGCGGTCGGCGGCAGACACGCCGTCCACTTGAACAGCTTCAGGATTCTTGTTAGTAACGCAGGATCAGATGAAAATCCAATGGTGCCGCCGTTAATCTGAACCGACGCCGACGCTACAACAACCGCCTGGGTCGCCGCTGCTACATCAATCACTCCGCCACGTGTCAGCAGCCAATTCATCAAAGCGGTTGCCGGCGACGCAATACTAATTGCCGTCAATATGCTCAGATTCTTTGTAGCACCGATATGCGATCCGGTCGGCGTCTCGCTCGTACAAAAATATCCTATCTGGCTCGGATTAAGGTGACGCGGTCCTACTAACTTAGAACCCGTATCAAAGTCGCTGACGACACGGCGAACGTGGCTCATCGCGTCCAAATACGAAATACGAGCCAGGGGCTGAATAACTCCTGCTTTCATATTGTACTGATTCGTTCCCCACTTACCGCGAAAGCCCCTCATAATACTATCATTGAGCGCCGCCGAAGCGATAATCTTAGCAATATTGCCAGGGCTAAAAATATTCAAGAAGTTCTCATCCGTATAGAGACTCTTATTGTAATTGTACGTCGTATCTACCTGTAGACGCACCGCCTTCTTCCAATCCTTCCAGCACTCTGAGAAAAGTCCGCGCAGCAGGGTACCCGTCGGCAGCAGGCGCTGGTTACGAATATCGTCACGATTCGTATTCGGCTCCATACGCATCTCAACCCGAATCATACGGCGAATGAGTTCGGCGAGATACTGGGCACGGGCTAATGGGCGGTCCGGTACGTGGCTGAACAGATGCGTATGTAAGATATCCAGGACGTTCTCAATAATGAAACCCTTCGTGAGTGTACGAATAAACTCAATCGCCTGCATTTGCGACGTAATAGGATACGCATCCTGAATGCTCGCAATCAAGGTATTCTCCATAGACGTAGTAGCGGCGGAGGTCGTATCAGGTAGAATCATACGTACAATCTCCTTATCCGATTCAACGCCCAAGGCACGGAATAAGGCGAACAGCGGAATAGCGCCCTTGACGAACGGAACACTCACACGAATGACACCCTCTGCATTACTACGAGACTCGTGTAAACGATAAATACCGACACGGCGCGTCTGCTTCGTCACCGGATGTTGGCAAATAACCGAGGCATACGTCGCAATCTTATCATCCGTAAGAGGCTTCACCGCAATATAAATAGAATTAAACGCCTGCTCCTGCCGAGTAATAAGTAGTTTCTCGGAACCGTCAATAATAAAGTAGCCGCCCGCATCATTACGACATTCACCCATCTCCATCAGCAGCGACTTTGGCGCATTATACGTCGCACAAAGTTTGGAACGCAGCAGAATTGGAATACGGAAGAGATTAAACTTCTCAAACTTCAACTCCCGCAACTGTTTTGTATAGACAACACCGCCCTCACCCACCGCGGGAACCGTAAATGTTAGCCGAATAAGGATATCAGCACGGAAGGTGGATGCATATGTAAGAGAGCGAATACGCGCTTCATTCGGAAACATACGACGTACAGTTGTACCGGAATCCAATGAAATAACCGGTGCACCGACATCTAATGCTAAATTTTCTGGAACATCGGCTGTACCACCAATAAAAATCTCCGTCTTATACTTATATATACCCTTCTCGGCGTCCAACGGTTCTTTTAGTATCGTAATCGGATTCTCGGCAAGAATCAATTCGGGAAGTTCACGGAAAACAAATGCCTCATACGATTCTATATGATGCGTTGTAAGGAATGTATTCGGATTTGCATCAAAATATCGTTGAAAAAGTTCCGGGGCAATATCAGCGATTGAGGCAGATACACCAGATCCTGGTGGTTGACAGATACCGGCATCTGATTGCTGGCTCATATCTCTCTCTGTTTGTGTATAGACCTTTCCTTAGCCCACGCTCCGTATTGTAATCCCTGCCAAGCAAAGAAAACAAAACGTATATGTTTAAAATGACTGAGTCGCCTCGCGTCCAATCTGCATCTGCGTAGCAATAGACGTCTGTGGTACACCTGCGAGTAAAGGATTGCCGCTACCAGCAGATCCAGGCGCCGTAGCAGTACCCGATGAAACGCCGGTTCCGTCCGCAGTAAGAGGAGTATTAGAATAGGCTCCAGGCTGGGCAATCATCGTAAAACCCGAATTAATCTTGGTTATAACATCGGGGCTTATAGGTGTACCCTGGTTAATGTACTTCCAAGAGTGCTCCGCTAACTTGCTATTCTCTGGCTCAAGCGGGGCGGGGTAATTGTTCGGCTGCGCTCCTGTCCACGAGGCATACGTATCCTGTAGCACTGTAGGATAGACGCTTGCAAAGAACGGGCGACCAAGTGATTCCAAATAATCACCGCCACGCTGTCTACGCGACCTCTTCGCCTGGCGGCGCGTACGCCGAGTCCGCCGCAATTTACGGCTAGCAAACGCAAGTCCTCTACGATTCGCCTTGCTGTTCTTCTTACGATAAGTAGACCGGCGAGTCTTACGGCTTACTGAACGTTTTACCTTTCTGTTCACCATTCTACTTTATCACCGGAAGTTAATTCTTTGTAATTCCTATTTTCATAGGAAAAGCGAAGAGATAGTTTATGATCTAGTAGGCAGTGCGCCCTGCTGCAGATTGGAAATCTGCGATGATAGGCTTCCTGATCCAATTCCACCGGCTCCAGCATACGATAGCGTTCCACCAGGTCCAACCGGACCACCACCAGGTCCACCATACGAACGTACAGAGCCTACAGGATTCGGGTCAGATGAAGAATAGAGCGCCGGAGATGTTGTCTTATTGAAATCTGCTGTAATGCTTGTAATGACATTCTGCGGGGGAATCGCCATTGAGATACCCTTGCTGGTAAAATCCCACGCGCGCTTCTCGGGCTCTGGGGGCTGAGGGTAATTATCAGGTACCATACCAGTCGCCGTGCTATACGATTGCTGGAACGCATTCGGGAATACTGTGGCAAACATAGGGCGGCTAATAGGATCCAGTGTAGGAACTGGCTGGTTTGTAATACCTGTATAGCTACGGCTCACCCAGTTACCAAAGTCATCAAAAATATCACCTCCACGCTGACGACGGCGTCTCATTGTATTACGACCCTTACGACCGTTGCGTCCCTTACGTCCCTTACGATTACGGTTAGTACGACGGACGCCGCCAACCTGGTTTGAACCCATATTCGCCGGTACAGTCGGCCAGAACTCCGTATTATTACCGCAGCCCAGTGTTAACGCATTCTGAAAATATACGTCCAAGTCCTTAATTGAACCGGGATCCGTGTCAACTTCTACTGGAAAACGACCATAAACGCTAACATCGGCGCCGGGGGTCATTACGTAATTTAGAGGCGCCGAGCCACCACGCTGGGCTTTGCGACCTCTGCGAGTCTTCTTATTTATCTTGCGACCACGCGTAGATTTAGAACGCATTTCCCTATAATGTGCCACGAAACTCTTTGCGGAGACTTCTGTCAGATCCGTATCAAAAAGCCCCCTCCACTTTTTACTTAATGCCTTTGTATCGTCGGAATGGCGCGCAAAATGGTCAAACTCCTTTAATTTACGCTGTACCTCCGCAATAGATCGCATGGTAAATCAACGATTCCTTGATTTACTATGATATTATTAAGTTATCCCATTATTTACATATCAATTGTGCCTGTGCGCATCACTTCCTTAATCCGGGAAACAGCGTTCTTTGCTACACTTGTCAGTCCACCACCAATCTTAGGAAGGGCGATAGGTAACGGGGAAGGACCCGCAAATGAGCTATTGTGCTGGCTAAAGTACCAGAAACCAACAATGCCGGCGATCGCAATCAGAATAGTGATGCCCGAGGCGGCGCTACGGAGCTTATAAATTAAGCCATTCCCATTGTACTCCTCCGCGGCGAACTCGGAGCGGTGAATCCACATCGCAATCACGAGCATAGTGATAGCCGCGGCTAAAAATGTAGGCGGCGCAAGGCTTGGTATTACAACAGTAGTAACGGCAACGGCAATAAGACAAAGGACAACTCCGCCTACTTGTAGAGTACGAAGGTTAATCGGTGTCATTCTGTTATTCCATTAGATTTTCTCAATGAGGTCAACGTGTGTTAGAAGCGTTTTCTTACAGCAATACCGAGTCAACTGAAGCTCATCAAAGACTACTGATTCAGGAGTCTTCGGGATTTTCTTTCCATCAAAACACGTCGGCTCCGCATATCCAGGACCCTTCATTTCACGCAGACGCTTCTGATAATGATTCCATTTATCCGCAAGCAGCTTACCACAGTTCATACAACGCACTGGAATTAGCATAATTGGCAAGACCTCTGATTATCCCGGGTATATTACGGACGACCTATCAAATTTTATGGGGTTTTGCGTTTAAATCGTGATAACCTAATCGTTCCACCAAACATAAAGAGTAATGTCCTCAGTTATTAACCAGCGCGGACTCAACTACAGCATCGGCAACGGTGTGCGTGCCGAGTTCGGACGCGTCACTGCTCAGCTAGCTCTCCTGGAGGAGCGCCTCAAGATTCTAGAGACGAAGACGGCGCAACAGGGTCCTCCTGGACCGCCTGGTCCTCAGGGTCCTCAGGGACCCGCCGGACCTCAGGGTCCTAAGGGCGACCCTGGTGCATCCGCTAGCTCGTAATCAACTTCACCCCCTCCGACGTATCCTTCCATCCCTGTATTTCTAACAATCCGGAGTGATGCTTCTGATGACAGCTTTCGCATAATACCACTAAGTTTGACTTAGTATTCTTATGTTGTCCTGGTGCAATATAACCCTCGGCATCGGCAGCCGCTTGTGGTACAATATGATGAACCTCCAGGGCGATGGTACCGGTTGCCCCTGCGCCACAAACACCGCATCGGGAGACGACTACCGACGAATTGTACCGACTCGTGTGGGCTTTGCCGTCCGCCGTAAACATTCGCTTACGCAGGGCAGTCGCAAGGGTGAGGAACTCGGCGTCCATATCCAGACCACGACATACTTCCAGACCGTACATCGGTGAGCCACATCCTGGACGTAAGGCTCGGTCATACACAAGTGCACCGGTCGTTAGGTCGGGAAATACCGACAAGTGATAAGGGCGAACCTTTGGATCGTTGGCGATTTCTGGGATTTCTGACAATTCGTGGAGATGGGTGGCGAAGAGAAAATGGGCTCCGCGTTTGACGAGAGTCTGAATGCCCGCCGCCACAATCGCCGTGGCTGACGCAGTCTCGGTGCCGGCGCACAACTCGTCGCCGATAACTAACATTCGGGTAGCGGCGGATCGCAAGATACTACGAAACTCAGTCATTTCCACGACGAACGACGACATTCCCGCCCAGAGATTATCGTTGCCGAGAATACGCGTATATAAACCGGTGTAGGGTATCAGGGTCATTGCAGTGGCGGGGACGGGGCAGCCGATTTGCGCCATTAGAATAGCGAGCCCGACCGCCTTGCCCAGCGAGGACTTGCCTGCAGCGTTCACACCGTAAAGAAGGAGTCCGTTCGTCGCAGTAGCAGCGGTATCGGCGGTGCCGGCAAAATCGCCAAATGCTAGCGAGTGCGGAATATACGGAGTGGCGGTCCTAACTCGTTCAATAATTGGATGACGGAGGGCGGTGACCGTAAACCCCGCCGCCGTTTCCGTTTGCGGGTCAACATACTCAGGACGTACATAGCCGTACTCATCCGCAATAATAGAAAAGGCGCACTCGCAATCAAATTGGCTCACCCATCTCACCAGCCATTCTAGAATCCCCGCGGATTGGTTTACCTGAGTCCAGGTCTGCCAATGCTCGCGCCATTTTGCGGTAGCCACCGCCGTCCACTCCGCCCGCAGCGCAATTGCCGCCGTATTCAATTCGCCCAAACGCGTATTTTGTACAATGACCGCCGTCGTACTTGTCGCACGCTTTATAATCTCAAATCCGCACGTTTTCTTCGTACCTTTAAAATAGCCCTGTAGCATGGTCGCGCGCCGCTGCGTTGTCGTAAACGTAAATGGTGCCTCATCCTTAATCGTCCAATTAATGACCTCCTCCTCTTTCAAATGTTTCTCCCAACCTTGTTTGATTACCAGAGCTTCCGTTTCCAATGCGGTCCATCGGTCCTCAAGGGAGTCAAGGGCGGGTTGTTGTCCGCGGAACCAAGGATGGGATGAGCCAATTGCCGGCGGAGCGCTGGTCGCCTCCACCTGCCCACAACTCTTACGAATTCGCTCAGGGCTCCAAGTAGTTAGGAGTTCATTTATATGTTCTAGAACCGGCGCATGTTTCTCTAAGTCCAAACCGCACGGGGTCGCCGTAGTAGCAACAAGTAAATCACGGCAATGCTCATACGTTGTTAGAAGGCACAGGAGATCCTGACAGCCGGCTTTGCCCAACGCAAATCGGCGATAAAGCCGCGGCAAATCGTACATTCCCCTAAGATGACCAAGGTATGCAGATTTATCCTTGATTGCTCTCAGGACTTCAATACGCTCTTGACGATCGTTGAGATCCTCCGTATCCGCAATAGGTGTGAGACAACGCTCCCGCAAAAAACGCCGACCCATCGCCGTAGTCGCTTTTTGGAGCCAGTGAAGGAGGGACTCGTGGGCTCTGGACGAATTTGGCGAAATCATGGCAAGTTGTTCCAGCGCAGCATTTCCTAAAATGAGATAATCTGCCGACTCCCAAATTGTATGAGTGCTCAGCCGTTGAAGAAACGAGGCGTTGTGATCCTTGATGAAACTGAGGAGATGGTATAAGGACCGACGAACCTGAGGATGGCGAGTGAGGTCCAAATGCTCCTCAACCGAAAGGGCGCTCACAGGTTGGTAGAGATCTTTGAAAAATTGGATCCGCAGCCGATCCGCTGCTACCCCCGCCTCCGCCTTTGTGTCCAAACTTCGGATGTGAAGGGGAGGACGCGGCTGTTTGCCCCCAAGACCAAGAATTTGGCTAAAAACTGTTTGGTCAGGCGGATTGGCATCGGCTGACCACCAGACGACCGCCTCTGCCGGCGGATACATGGACAAAAATGGCTGAATTGGATCGCACACCGCACGGTCATCAATGAGCGTCAAATCCCCCTCCGTACTCACCGCCATCCCCGTATTCATATTAAATGCCGAAATCGCTACATACCACCTTTGCTGCTGTTTAGCAGAAGCATCTTTGGGCTGATATTGGTACGGCTCAACATACATACCGACCATACACTGCTCCTCGGCACGAACCGTCAGTGCCCCCATCGCCTCAAAATACGTACCTGGACTACTAACGTGATCAATTGTACGACTTGTGACTTTATCCGTCCCATCCTTATTTTGGGTAACAACCACCACCGAATAGCCCGCCACGACCATCATCCGTTCGTATTTGTCCAACGCCGATTCAGGAAATCCCCAAAACAATTTGAGCCGCGCGGGGTCGGCAGTCGGTTTCGGCTCAGGCGCACATCCGCAAATTTCTACAAGATCTCGCATGTTCGTATTTGTCGCACCCGTAGCGACCGTCAGACTGTCATACATTTCAAAAAACCTGCCAACCTGAAGCAAGATCGCAGTTTTTTCACCATATTTACCTTTCTGTTCTAGATAATGTTTGAGGTACAGCCCCTCCATAGATTCGCTGTTCGCCGGTGTACCTTTTTGTTTTTTCGGCGGCATATTAGATGGGGGAGGATTTCAGGTATCTTATATTAATATACTTGAAATCGCTTTAAATTCGTTTGTAATCTAAAATAAATTTGAAAATAATATGTAATGGATTATTTTACAGGACGTGCTAAAGGTTACATCTATGCAGTTAAAAAATATCCAAATGCTCTAGCAAATGAATTATCTACTGCTGTAAATATGTGCGATATACAAGACGGCGATGTTATTGTAAATATACCTGGTGCGTGTGTAGACATTTTACCATATATTACAAAAGATATAGATTATAGAGCGTTTGAAACAAATGAAAAATTTGCCGAACTCGCCCATTTTCCTATCTGCACATTAGGCAGTATACCTGTTCCTACCGGCTCAGCCGATAAAGTTCTTTCTCTCGCTTCTCTACACCATTGTAGTAAAACGGAACGAATTATATTTTATAAAGAAGTATATCGCATTCTTAAACCTGGCGGAACATTTATTCTAGGAGATGTTCGGCTAGGGTCGGCACCGGCGGACTGGCTAAATATTTTTGTAAATAACCACAACCCTCTAGGGCATAATGGAGTTTTTTTGAGCGAGGAAGATATAGGTCCTTTGACTACAGAAGGCTTCTCTATCAGTACGGTCATTCAAAAATATCGTTGGGAGTTTGAGGGACCGGCGGATATGATAGATTTTTGCCGACATCTATTCGGTCTTATTGCTGATGATACAACTATAATGATGGGTCTCGTTAAATATCTAAGAGCGAGCCAATACGGATTTGATTGGGAACTCATTTATTTTATATCCAAAGTGCCCCCAACTTTTGTTCCATCTGAGGAGAATATAGCCGGTACCCCCCATTCGGAGTAAATGTAAATTCGCTAAAATAGATTCCGTCTTTTCCTAAATAAAAATCAATTCGCACAAATTCAAACTCCTTGGATAATTTTTTCGCAAGCCGTATCATCTCATCCAATTGTGCCGGTTTCTCAAAAAAATCAGATGACTGCTTGCCTCTTATTTCTAATAAATTCCAATTCATATCATAACTATTTTGAGACATTCTATTACGAACGCCTATTGTTACAGGAACGCCATAAATACAGCGAAACATATAGGTAACCGCAATGTCGGTTCGCCCTAAAATAGCATCATCCATCTTTTCCTCAATAAAAAACCGCGGCTTGATATATTTATACTGATTCTCTCCAGACCCAACATATATACAATTCCATTCCTTGAGACGTGCTTTCACGTCCTCAACCTTCGTTTCTGCCGTCATGGAAATATTCCATCCACTGCCGTGAGCCGCCTTTATCATAAAATTCGGATCTATATCATTCTGTCTAAAATCATCAGGTCCGCTAAGAATTCGTTTTACCCTCGCAACCTTGATATCATCGTCGCATATTTCTTTGACAATACGTTTTGCCTCTAATTTATCTACATAAGGCGCATAGTCCTTGCCTACAATTGTTTTGTAGTAAATTAATTTACTATAAAGTGGCAACGTACTCCAATTTGCCGGTTTTTTAAATGTATATGACATATACATTTAATATTAAAACACTTTAAATTCATCAGTTTACCAGCAGCCCTTCTTGACTACAGGCGGCACTACCTCCTTCACATTCGCCGCTACGTGCGCCTGCTCGGGCTCCGTAAGATTTGCGCCACACTCCTTGAGAAGCGCCGCAATCGCCGGCTCAATCTGCGACTTCATCGTATACCGATACAGCGCAATCGCCTCATCAGGTGTATTAGGCACGTGCGTCCAAGTCTTTCGGATAGCCGACAGAAAAATCTGAGAAGGCAGAGAAGTATCTACATCATCTGTCACACCAGTAACATTAGTAGCAGGTACCGACATCGGATACGTTATATCTTCGGGTGGATGAAGTTTTTTAGAATTAAGAACGCGCCGGTGCCAAAATGTGTGGCACGTGACGGCGGGTATATTTGAGCAGTCCCGCATCCCGTTTCGCCCCATTATAATATGCGCGGTACGAAGCAATCACATCGCCCTCCTGCCGAAATTCGGCAGGCATCGCCGGCGTCGGATCCCTTATCCAGGCAGTCTTTGTCAGAAGTCCAGGCGGTGGATTCATCTCCAACCACTCCAAATGAACCAAAGAGGCGTGAGGGCGCTTCGGCGAAAACCGGTGACCGTGCTCCGCTACCAACTCCTTTGCGAGTGACAGCAGCCACCAATAATGCGCCAAACTCTCGCGGACCCACAATGCACTCGGATGGTTTTTATGGCAAGCCTTATATCCACGATTGCCTGTACTCAAACAAATAGGAGCAAAAGCCTGAATTGCCTCGGTGCCCCCATTTGTGTGATTCGCCGTATACAAGAGTTGCGTAGACTCTAGAATCATTTTGACTACGTGTTTATCACAGTGCCAACGGGCGCACTGGCGGGCTCGGCGGCTAAGAAAGAAGATGTTCATTTTACGGTGAAATGGTCGTTATGACGACACACAGTTCTCAATTTTTTCCGGAGGTACGGTGCTCTGTACAATTAAATCGGCGCAAGGGTGGACCCTTAGGGTTCGGCACAGTATATAATAGAATTATTTGCCGGAAATAATTTTACTATAGGAAAGGTACTATGGACCGCCAAGGGACCGGCGGGCTAATCGGCATTATGGAGGAGCATATAATCTTTCAACATTGAGCGTAACATCGCCTCAGGCGTCTTGCTATTTCCCGGCTTTAGGACCCCCTTACGTAGCAACATACGCCGAACCTGCGCAATCGGCAACGCGTCCACCTTCTCTTTTACACGCCGCGCCGCCGCGCGACTGCCGCTGCGTACCGTGATGCTAATCTTGCGCTCCCGGAATTTGCGCGTCTTCGCCGACCCCCCTTGAACGGGTTTTGGGGGTGTAGAAATCACCAGCCGCATCTTCTTCCGAGTCGTCATTGCCGGCGCTCCACCGCTCTTCCGCTTGGTCGCCAGGATTTTGGGCGCACCGGGGGTGGACGCTACTGTGTGTAGGGAATTCTTCTTTCCCGATAACTTTACAGTACCATTCCCACTGTAAACCGAGGCGCCGCCCGATATAGGGGAGCCTACATTGACCCCTACGTTGGTAGCCGTCGGTCCGTATGCGGGAGTCACTTGTTTTTCCACGCCGGGTGCCGTTTTAAGGTTATTTGCCGACGGGAGCCAACTCTGTCCGCGGGTATCTACGGCGGGTACGGCAGCGGGCTCGCCTGGTATAACGATACCAGGGGGTGGAATACCTTCTACGGGCTCAGTTGCCGCTATTTCGCTATCGGTGGCTTTTACGTCGGCGGGAGCAAGGACCCCGCCCTTCGCACGTCGCTTTCGTGTCGTAGTCCGGGCGAGTTTCTTTACATCCTGTTCCATCAATGTTACCTTCACCTCTTTCACGTCGGACATTGGCGGAGTGAACCTCTAAATATGTCTTAGATATTATACAGTGCTTACTGGGGCTACGGTTACGGTTTAAAGATTGAACAAATTTGATTAACACCTCGGCGCCCATCTCGGATCTCAACTCGCAAGAATGGAGAACGCTTGGAAACGAATCCTAGACTTGTACTTTGCGCAACATGACAATCGGCAGATTATCTACCACCAGATCGCCTCGTTCAACCACTTCATGGATTTTGATGTTGTTGATACGATCCTACGATCTTGCCCAATCCGTGTGGTCGGATCGCCAGATCTGACGCTCACGGGCACGACCCGCGCGGCGGCGGGAACGGCGGGCACCGCCATCCGCGTGACCGTGGAGGAGACGACCGGCACTCCGAGCGGAACGGCGCCAGCAACGGCACTCCCTGGCGGGAAGGCGCCAGGTGGCGGTCCGCCCCGCGAGGTGGAGGTGATCGTCAAATTCCAAAATGTCAGCATCCGTAAGCCGACTATCTTTGAGAATAACGGCGCCCTCACCCCAATGTATCCCAATGACGCCCGCCTTCGCAACTTTACATACGCCGCACCGGTCTATCTGGACATGGATGTGACCACCACCCTCACCGACCCTGGCAAGGGAACGAAGGAGACGCGGACGCGGACCCTGACCAGAGTTTTGGCGGGCAAGATTCCTGTGATGGTCGGCTCCAAATATTGCCTCCTGTCTGAGAGCCCTGAGAAGCATCCCCGCGAGTTGGGCGAGTGCTCGGCGGATCCGTTTGGATACTTTATCATTCAGGGCGGCGAGCGAATTATTCTGAGCCAGGAGCGAATGGCGGAAAATCGGATGTTCGTTTTCCGTAATAATAAGGCGAAGCACAAGGAGGCGGAGATTATTGAGTGCAAGTCTATCGGACCCGATAACGAGGGAGTTCCGAAGAATATTGCGGTCAAGATTATCTACAATCCGAAACTTGCAACGGGTCCTGAGCATATTCGTGTGACCCTGCCCCGTATCAAAGCCGAGCTGCCCCTGTTCATTATGTTCCGCGCCCTCGGCGTAGAATCGGACAAATCCATTATTGAGCTCATTATGGGCGATGTTCACAACGACTACGAAATGATCTTTCAAGAGTGTATTATGGAGGCGGCGGATATTCGCGGCAAGCAGCCGGCGCAGGACTATCTACAAAAGCATCTTGGCAGCGGTGGCGGCATCCGCGAGCAGTTGAGCGCCTCCACCCTTGCGACCTACAAGGCGCCGCGAGAGAAGCTGATTAGCGAAATTCTGGCGGAGGAGTTCCTGCCTCACATCGGTGGCGCCGACATGATGTACGAGAAGGCGTGCTTCCTCGCCGCAATGACCAAGAAAGTTCTAGATGTTTACCATAATAAGATTCCGTATGACGACCGTGACGGATATCCGAATAAGAAGGTGGAGCATCCTGGTAATCTGCTCGGTAATCTCTTCCGTTTCTACTTTGGAACGAAAGTCATCAAGGATATGAAGTCTACGATTGTCAAGGAGATTCACAACGGGTCATGGAAGGCGAGCGGCAAGTTTGAGAATATCATTAACACCACGAATGTTTACAAGATTCTCAAGACGACAATTGTGGAGGTGGGAATGAAGTCGTCCCTCGCAACGGGCAATTTTGCCTCAGGCAAGATGGGCACGAAGACGGGCATCAGCCAGGTGATGAATCGTTTGACGTTCTTGAGCGGTATTAGCCATCTCCGCCGCCTTTCCACTCCGATTGAGAAGACGGGCAAGCTCATTCCGCCGCGCAAGCTTCACAATAGCCAGTATGGATTCATTTGTCCCGCTGAGACGCCTGAGGGTCATTCGGTCGGCGTGGTGAAGAATCTTGCGTCAACGGCAAATATTACTCTGCCTTCTTCGCCGAATCCGGTCCTCAAAGTCCTGTACGATGAACTCAAGATGAAACATCTGGCGGAGACGACCGCGATTGAGCGGAGGGACCTTCTGCGGGTGTTCATCAACGGCGCGTGGGTGGGAACGCTTGGTGGCAGCGCTGTTGCGTTTGCGGCGGTTCAGGCACTCGTGACTGCTAAGCGGGCGGGTCGCGTCCACCCGTATACGAGCATTGTCTACAAGCCGAGCCCGAACGAAGTTTGGATTAATACGGAGGGTGGTCGTCTTGTCCGTCCACTCTTCATCGGCGAGACAATCCGCGAAGTGCTCTCAACAAATTGTCAGAAACCGTGGATGGTCTGCGATTCTTGGAACGATCTGCTGCGCTGGGTCTCTCCTGCCGGCAATCATCTGATTGAGTTTGTAGATGCGGGTGAGTCCGAGAATTTGTACATTGCAAAAACTCTCGGTACCCTGGATTCCGAACATACTCATTTGGAGATTCATCCGTCAGTGATTATTGGAACGATGGGCTCAAATATTCCGTTTCCTGACCACAATCAGTCGCCCAGAAATTCTTACCAGGCAGCGATGGGCAAGCAGGCGATGGGAGTGTACGCCCTCAACTTTACGGAGCGTCTGGATACGATGAGCAATCTGCTGTGCTATACGGCGCGCCCTCTGGTGTCGCCGTATATGAGCAAGTATTACCGTGCCCAGGATATGCCTTCGGGTTACAATATTATTGTGGCGATTATGACGTACGGTGGTTACAATCAGGAGGATTCGGTAATGATTAATCGCGCAGCGCTGGACCGTGGACTCTTCCGTTCCATCTTTTACCGAACGTACAAGGACGAGGAGAAGAAGAATCAGGCGAGTGGTGAGGAGGAGCGATTCTGTAAACCGGATCCGAGTTTGACGAAACATACTAAGCTGGCGAATTACGAGAAGTTGGCGGCGGATGGAATTATTCCTGAAAATACCTATGTGGACAATGATGATATATTGATTGGTAAGGTTGTTCCTATTCGGCTCAGGGCGGTAGAGGGAGCGATGGCGGCAGGTGTAAGCCATTCGTCCCTGGCGTCAATGTCGGCAGCGGCTGCTGCGGCGGCGGTAGAGGCGGTGGGCGGCAAGCGTTACCGAGATGCGTCTAAGATGCTCCGAAACAACGAGACGGGTTTTGTGGATAAGATTTATCGTGGACGGAACGGCGAGGGATTCTCGTTCGTTAAGATTCGCGTGCGGTCCGAGCGCATTCCGACAATTGGTGATAAGTTCTGCTCCCGCCACGGTCAGAAGGGAACGGTGGGAATGATTCTGGAGCCTGAGGATATGCCTCAGACGGCGAGCGGCATTGTGCCTGATATTATCATTAATCCCCATTGTATTCCTAGCCGCATGACGATTGCACATTTGATGGAGACGCTGATGGGACGAGTGGGAGCGGAGATTGGCGCGGTGGGCGATGGCAGCCCTTTCACCGATGTGAGCGTGGACGGACTCTCCAAGATGCTTCGCGATGATCTCAACCTGGAGCCTTACACAAATGAGGTGATGTATTGTGGAACGACTGGTAAGCAGATGAAGACGAGTATCTTTATGGGTCCTATCTTCTATCAGCGCCTCAAACACATGGTGGACGATAAGATTCATAGCCGATCTTCGGGTCCGTTGGTCATGCTGACTCGGCAGCCGGCAGAGGGGCGAGCGCGGGATGGAGGTCTCAGGTTTGGCGAGATGGAGCGCGATTGCATGGTTGCCCACGGCGCGTCCGAATTCCTGAAAGAGATCATGATGGAAAAATCGGATAACTTCCAATGTTTCGTTTGCAAGTCTTGCGGACTGCTGGGTCAGGTCAATCCAAAAGCAGGAATTTATAAGTGTACGTCGTGCGATGCAGTCACGGATTTCTGCCAGATTCGTGTTCCCTACGCCTATAAGCTCTTCTTACAGGAGTTGGAATCAATGTCAATCTGCTCGCGAATTCTGCCTGAGTCTAGACTGCGGACAATTGCGAATGAGGCGAATCTGATGCCTGAGGTGGCAGCGGCAGTCAAGGCGGCACTCTAGGCGATAAATTAAAAATGTTTTAAATTTAGAAAATGCCACGTTCACGAATTGTCGGTGGATATATGGAACAGGAACAGGCTCCGATGGTTATACGCAATTTCGGCGGTAATGCTGCCGCCGTAGCAAAAATTTTTGGAGATATTGCTTACGGTCCAGAAGACGCACGCAGTGCGTTAATTGTTCCCGGTCAAATAATTACGAATGATATGTTGAATGATATCCGAGTAGATGAAATTGATGTTCGTGGTGTTGTTAATTTTTTACTGAGGGCAACTACAGCACAGGATATAAATGTACAATTAACCGATGGTAGAGTAGTTCTTGTACGTGCTGGAACTTACGTAACACGCAGAAACAACGAAGGTATAAATTTTATACTTGATGCTGAAAATCAAGTAGATTTTGTTCCGCAGGCGGGAGGAGGGCGTCGGCGTAAGACCCGCCGTGGTCGCCGCTCCACGCGCCGCCGGCAGCGTTCATAAAAGCAACTCTCTAGTATGTTTGTCAAAAGATGCATGTCCTATTTTTTTAGGAATAGATACGGGAGGGCGAGATAGGGCTTTCTTGAGCGCCTCCATTTTATACATAAATCCAATCACATATTCTTTATCATTTAAGATTGGGTCAAACTTTTTATTATTGAATGGATTGGTTGTATCAATCTGTTCAATGGATGAGATGGGAGGGTCGGCTGGCTCGGCTGGCTCCACGGGGTTCATGGATTTTCCTTCATGTTGAGCGGGCAGGGGAAGAGAAAAATAGATCCGTGCAGCCACAAATCCAAGAAGTCCTCCAGCTACACCAACCGCTATAAGTTTTAAAGTTGTAGTATTCATATTTAGTATCGTTTTTGATGATACTAGTGTTTGTTGAGTATAAGGAAAAATTCGTTCTAGTAGCCAATCAGGCATCTCTATTATGGTTTAATAATTATTACCACCAATGCGACTGGTTCTTTATATAGATATAATGACGAGTTTCAGACGACGGCGTTTCGGCGCGCTTCTGGTACATCGCAACCTTTTCAACCGCCTCCGTCTCGGTTACAGCCTTGTCAAGCAACAGGCTACCCCCAACCGTAGAACCAGATAGATGCGCCGGCATCTTGGACTCAAAGCAACAGTAAATTAGAAATCCAAATTCAGACATTTTCTAGATGTTTGAATTTTTAACAAAAACGGAATTTAATTTCAATTTTTTCGGATTTAATACTCCACCACCAGGTCAAATGCCAATTCTGTAAATCCGTCAGGGGCGGTCTTTTCCGCCGAAATGACATCCCGTGCCCAGGATCCAATCAAGGGCGACTCGTCGCAAAAGTCCCCTCCGCCCCGTCCGTTCCCCTCGCAAGTCAAAAGTGGCAATGGATGAATGCGGAGCCCATCCAGCCCCTTGGGAACCTTGGACTTATCAACAAACTGCCGCTTTGTATGATTGACCAGAAACAGATGCTCTCCTAGCGTGACAGCATTAGGCGCAAGCATCAAATCTTTACGCTCATTACAAATCAGATGTAGATTTTTGCCGAGTCCTGGTTCCGCATCGGCGTAATCACCGCACCAGACAACGCGAGACATATGATGCCGACCCTCAGGCGTGAGCTCCCACTCAAATGCGCCCACGCCCTCATTGTCCAGGTAAGAGTGTTCCATAAGTTTCACACCGAATCCAGGCGCCATCCACGCACGAATCCAGCCGTTGGCGTCCAAAATGACCGCGTAGTAGTACTGTCCCATTTGTTATGCTTATAACATAAGTTTAACAAATAATCCTTCAATTTTGTCCGAAATCCAGGCACTCAATGGAGAGTGAAGAGATAGAGGAGTTGGTTGAGTTCGGCAAGCATTTCGTCGCGAATATTTGCAAGGTCGGAATCGGCAGGGCGGCGATCAGAGTTTGGTAGCAAATCCGTCAGGAGGTAGTTAATACACGCCTTGATGAAACGGACGGCTGAGTTCTCTGACAAATTAGAAAGCTTGGTTGTGTTGGTGCTGGCGCCTAGTCGGGGGCGTCCATACTTTCCCATGTATACCTCAACGTAGCGGTCAATGTGTCCGTCTAACTTTTCTAACACTTCGTCGGTTGCCTTATGCCGGCTGTAACTCATAGTCTGCCAATGGTATAATTTGATTTGCTCGCGCATCTTGAAAAAGAAATGGACGTCGTTAGCAGACATCTTCCTATTTATGAGAGGTAAAAGCAACGAGTCCGACAAACAGTGCGGCGAAGAGAACGCCGGCAAGAATCTTATCTTTTCCTGCGATTTCGGACCGAAAGCCTTCCACTTTTTTATCTTTTTGGTACTGCTCGGCAGTCACCCACGACTCAAAAATCCAATGACTCACGTGGGGTTTTCCGTTCCGATAGGTGATGTTTTCCTTGAAAGGATCAATCCACTGCTCGCCCGTTACGGAACTTTGAATGTTTCCCTGAGGATCGCCCACTGGCAGGGTCACCTTACGGCAACGAGCGTAACCACTATTCATTACGGCATTGAACATCGGTAACGGATTTAGCGCTTTTGCAGCGTCTTCAAACATGCCGGGTGCTAGACCGCGGAGATGAGCACCAAACAGTCCATCTGGTGGAGCCTTTTCTATCTCTGCACCGAGGCGACCAGGAAGTCCGTGGGGAGTTGTATCAATATATTGGTACATATCCTGACCATTTGAACAAGTACCGCCAGATTTGATGAAAAATTTTAGACCAAGGGGGTTCATAGTGAGACCATTCCCTTTCGCAAATCCAGTGGTTTCACCGAACGCAATAACATCTGAGTAATAGCTTACACCGGCAGCAGCTCTTTTTATGCCACCCCAAGAGCCGTCACCAAAATCTACACCAATATCACCTGGTGTTTTCAATTCCGCCGAATAATCGTATTTCGGTCCCAAAATAGTCGTCATATCAGGCGTATATTGTTTAACCGTCGTTTGTAAACTTTTAAGAGGGTCCATCCTCCTTCCTTATTTGGGTATCCTATTTTCGTGCGGCAGTGAATACTACAAGTCCAACAAAGAGGGCAGCAAAGAGAACGCCGGCGGCAACCTGAGAGCCACCAATGGCGGACGAACTAAACTCCTCAATGATTTTTCCCTTTGCATCCTTTTTCGGATACGTTTTCTTTGTTTTCTTATATTCCTCGGGGCTCACCCACTTATCAAAAACCCAGTGCGTTGCGTAGTACTTTCCGTCGTCGCCCTTCGTAAGTTTTTCTTTCTTAGAATCAATCCAGGGACGGGTGACGTTCTTATTTTTAGACCGCAGCTTTCCTGTAGCATCGCCAACCATTGCGGTCATTTGTTTACACTGGGGGAAACCTGAGCCGATTACGGCGGAGAAGAACGGCGCGGGATTGAGGGCAGCGCCGGCGTCTCCAATAATTCCTGGCGCCAATCCTTGGAGCCGAATTCCGCCCATCTCTTCGGCAATTTTATCGCCGAGCGGACCAGGAATGCCTTCAGGAATTGTACTCACATATTCGTACATAGTCGCACCGTTACTACACGCCGCACCCATCTTCGCATCCGCCACTTTCAAGAAGAAGTTAAGACCCATAGGATGCTGTTCGGCTACATCCGGTAACGGTCCAGGAACAGATTGTCCATAACCGAGAGCGTTGGCGTAGTAGTTAACGCCTGATGCCGCCAGTGAAATTCCTTCTACCGAACCGTTATTTAGACGAATACCGATGTCCTCAGGCGACTTGAGCTCACCAGAGTAATCGTATATCGGTCCAATGAAGTCACTAGTGTCGGGCAGGTAGTTCATTAGTTGTGTCGGTTGCTTGAATACGGAGTTGAATCCTTTTTGCGCCGACGTTACTCCACTGGCAAACTTATCAGCAATACCTTGGATATTCATCCTCCTTACTTGAAGCGGCTTATTTTCTTACCGCCGTGAAAGCAACGAGTCCAAGAAACAGCCCCGCAAATAAGATCCCTGCTCCTATTTGTGAGGAATCTAGGTTTTCCGAGAATCCTTCGGTACCTTTATCCTGAAGGGCGGCTTTTTGTTGATTTGCGGACGGTTGCTGCGGAATCGGCGGATCTGGTCGTGTATTCTGGTCGGGAATGTCGGCGGATGTATATAGGCGTCCATTTCGTTTGAGAACACTTTGTGTCCAATTGTATTCGTCCTGGCTAATCCATTTATCAAAGACCCAGCGGCGCATATGGGGTTGGGGTCCTTTGGGTACATATGTAGAACCATCGTTCTTCACCCATTGATACCCTTTAAATGGATCGTTTACCCATCGTCCAGTTGCAGGTTTATAATAGACTTTATCGGCGACGGGTTCAACCCAGACATTAGGGACTTCAATTGGCGGATCGTCGCTGCCGGTTGGGTCCGCATTGTAAATCGGTTTTAGAAAACGCGAGGAGAGTTTTCCATCCGCATTGCCGACGGGCGCTTCCATAAGTTTACATTTTGCGTAACCGGTACCCATTACAGCATTGAACACTGGTATAGGGTTCATTGCCTCAAACGAATCCTGGAGAGCACCTGGGGCGAGACCCTGTAGATTTGCACCGAGTGTCGCTTTCAAACCTTTTCCCATATCGCCCGGTAACCCTGACGGGATGGTGCTCATAAATTGATACATATCAGCGCCGTTAGAGCATCGTTGTCCAGTATTGAAGAAGTAGTTGAGACCGAGGGGTGACTGTGGGAAATCCACTCCGTTACCCATAATACTCTTGGTCGGCGTACCAAACGCCATTGTATCAACGTAGTACTGGACACCGGCGACGTTTCGGTAAATCTGACCAGGTCCGCTTCCAATGTCGCCATCGCGCCGAATGCCGATCTCTGACGGATATAACATCTCGTTGGAGTAATCGTAATACGGACCGAGTGCCCCGAGTCCAGTTTCTCTTGTCGTAGCCGACATCCTTATAAAGTGATGTGGTTTTATCCCCGCGCCCTTGCTGCGTTCTGCGGAAAAAGATAAAAAATGACGAGCCCCCAGAACCACCCCCTTACTCTACAACTTAATCGTTGTAAGATGTCATCACTCTTATTTCCGGGCGTATCGTCGTGTGTAAAGTTGAGTAGTGAAGAGGAGGATCTCTTCGGTGGTACGGATTGGACAAAGGCGGTGGAAGAGCTGGCGGAGACGGCGCCAACAAGTGCCGGCGACGAAATGGTAGACGGATTTCATTGCGAGGATTGTGATACGGGTCTATGGATTCAGGTCCAGACCCAAAATGACGAAGTCATTTGTACGAAATGCGGGAATCATATGGGATTTCAGTTGGACAGCTCGGCGGAGTATCGGTGGTTTGGGTCCGAGGATCGTAGTCCGGACCCGACGCGGGTTGGCAATCCGCTCAATCCTCTACTCCCTGAATCGTCTCTGGGTACGCGGATTTTGACCCGACCCGGTGACTCCAAGGCGATGCGCCGTATTCGTCAGTACCATCTATGGAATATTATGCCGTATCGTGAGCGAACGCTTTGGACTATCTTTGAAATGCTCCAGGTGCGCGCAAATAACGCAGGCATTTCTATGGCTATTGTGGAGGAGACGAAGCAGCTGTATGCGCAGGTGAGTACGCGCTGTATTTGCCGCGGACAGCAGAAAGACGCACTACTTGCGGCGTGCTTGTTTGAAAGCCTAAAACGCCACGATACGCCGCGGCGCCCAGTGGAAATTGCCGATATCTTTCAAATTGATGCGAAACTTATTACACGGGGTGTCAAGCAGTTTTCGGGACTTCTGGAGGAGCATTTACACGCTACGCCGTTAGCGGAGAAGAAGGCGGAGACGCCTTCAACGCACTTTCGGCATTATCTGGAGCCGGCTATTTATAAATTGGAAACGCCGCGTATGCTTCATAATCAGATTGTAGATATGGCGACGAAAATTGGCAATATGATTGATGAACTGGGCGTCTGCCCTGAGACAACTCCGTCTAGCCTGGCGGCGAGTGCTCTTGCCCTGGCGTGTGAACGTATGGATCTGGAGAAGACGAACGTGGAGGTGGCGAAGGTATGTAGCATTTCGGTAGCAACGCTACATAAGTGCTTGAAGCGTATTGAATCTTGGCGTGGTGTACTATTTCCCGCTAGCGCTGAAAAGAAGTCATCACCCTAACTAGAATGGGAGGTCAGGTCTCTGTGCCCTCTAAAGGGCGTGAAAGTCAGTTGAGTCTATATGGACCGTTTGCGTTGACACAGAGTCAGAAGTATTCTGTAGATGTTCTTTCGGAGCTCATAGAGACGTTGCTTCGTGAGAACAATCTTTTTGATTTACACGAAGTGTTGAACACGAAGACGGGTTGTGATTCGCTTATAGTTGTAATTAAAAACAAATTAGAAAAGGAATTTACAACGTTACAATTCCCGGACCCAATACGTAAGAGTGAATTCTCACCGGTAGGATTCTTATCAAAGAAGGAATATGCTAGACGGGCGAAGGATGATACGGACCGTTCAAGGGTTGGTAGGGATCGCGAGATCTACTGCCACGCCTTTGCGGTCTTTATCATTCGTTTGACGCTTCTTCTTTCGGCGGTTATTGCGAGTGTATCGTATCAGAGAAATGTATTTAAGAAATTATTGAATCAGGAAGCGGTTGGATTATCGGCGACCGAAAATAAGAGTTATAAGTCAATTGGGGATGAGACTATTACATTTAGCCCTGTGCAGTCGGATATTGTGGCGTTGTTAAAGACAGGAAGTTTACAGCAGATTCCGAACGATCCTCGTCGTTTATTTGTATTCAATAAGAACGAGCCTATTGTGATTGATGTAGATAAGGGTATTGTATATAATGCGCAGACGAGCCCAACGGGTGTATTAGGTATAAAGATAAATCGTCAGCAGGCGCCTACTGTTCCAGTGTATGGAGCGACGCCGCCGTATCAATATGCTGCGCCCCCACCCCCGCCGTATGGATATGCTGCGCCCTCACCCCCGCCGTATGGATATGCTGCGCCGCCGCCGCCGCCGCCGCCGCCGCCGCCGCCGCCGATGTATAGTGCGCCTGTACAGCCCCAGCACCCGCAGCAGGTGTTTATTCCGCCGAGACCAGAACCAGCACCAGCACCTGCACCAGCACCAGCACCAGTACCAGCACCAGCACCAGCACCAGCACCAGCACCAGCACCAGCACCAGCACCTGCACCTGCGCCTGCACCTGCACCTGCACCTGCGCCTGCACCACCCGCTGTCCGTTTCAGTCTTCCAGAGCTAGCAAAGCCGCGCATTATCGGTTCATCAACAACGGGCTCCGTGTTTTCTGGAAGTAATCTAGGTCGCGGTCCGCTTGCCGGCAACGGGGCATCGGTAGCATCAGGCTCATCGGCGGGATCTGGTGTAATAGCGGCGCAACCGAAGCCGGCAACGCGTAGACGCCAGCGAAAGGGGCGCCGTAGCACTCGCCGGCGGCTACAATATGGCGGCGGACCTATGGATTACGTTGTATCTCTCTATAGTCTTGCCGATTGTAAGACGGGTAGTTGTATAAAGAAGACGCAGTTTTCAATGGATTCTAATGGATTTACACAGACGCAGGGAGAGTTAGATCTAATTCCATTTTCTCAGCGCGTATCAGCATTTTTAAATATGGAGCCGAAATCCCCACTGGGTACCACGAATATTGATAATAAGTTCAAGATATTCAATCTTAATGACAGTTATGGTATCTTAAATCAATACAAGGAGTCTATTGTAGGCAAGACGAATGATATTACCTCGCCGGCGTTCTATCGTGCGACCTTACTTGCGGCAGGCGCAAACGAGTCTTCCGTAGCAACTCTATTTTGTAACGATGCGTGGACCGGTGTTATGTCAGATACTGTTCCCTATTCTCTGTTACAATCGTTATATTACGATATGGACCAGGATGGCGGACGAATGAGTCCGGCGTTATCAGCCGAGCTTGAGCAGACGGTTTCCCAGTTTTTAGGAAATAATGTTGCGAAACAGGTGGACTCGGCGGCGGCTGATTTTTCGCACGTGGCGTTTGTAGATCCGAAAGAGATTGCGAGCGGATTCTGTAAAGTCAGTGGGGTTATTTCTACAAATCTAGCCCAGCAGAAGAATATACTTACAAACGCCCACCGTGACTTACGTAATCTATACGACGCTCATTTGTCAAATGTTATAAAATTTATCCGTAAGATTCTTACGCTCAAGGAAGTAGGATTTGGAAAGCCTGTAAGCATTCGCGTGAACCCGGTATTTGTTAGCGATCCAAGGGGTGCAGATGTTACTTTAGAAACGCTAATGCGCGAGGCGCGTACATTGCTGAGTGATCATTATCTTCAGGTTGAAGTTATGTATAAGAAGGCAATTACGGATATCGCCGCTTTAAGCGAGGGTGCACTGCCCGCCTCTGCGGCAAATCCGCCGGTTCCCGCGACAAATGGTGTGAGTGTAGCAAAGTCTACAGAAACACGTAATATACTTGCCCGTGGTATACGTGGTGCGCAGAATTCTAATTCTGTAAATTGAACAATAATCATTCTATGATTCTAATTCAAGAACCTGTAGGCGGCGGCGTATCAGGAAACTTATGCATCCTGATTTCGCAGGAAATTTCCCAGAGCTCTTCTATAGTTTTTACAAGAGCCCGGCGGTCAAAGGCAATATGCTCATCAAAGAACATCTTACAGAGACGTTGCGATAAAACACTCAGAACTATATGCGCACCGAGGAGTTCATCTTTGGACATAGTACGCATCATATCTTCAATACAAGCCTGAATTCCGTACATACGAATACTGCCGGTATCGGATTCGGCGACCATTGCCTGCTGCGCCGCGGCAAATTGCGCCATATCGTGATCGTCAAACGGGGGCTGGGGAGGCGGTGGATCCATTCTACACCGTCTAGCATAATCCTATTTTAGACCGTTAATGTAGGAAGGTAATGTCAAGCACGCCGCGGACACTTCGTAATCGTTTAGTGAATGCCAGCCGGCGGGTTGCTCGTACGCTCAAGAGCAGTGTTTGTATGGGAACGAAGCGTATTCGTAACAGCAATGTTGGAACGAATGCGACGCAGTGCGGTAAATTCCAGCGGTTTAAGGAAATTGTTCAAGATTTTGGACGTGATTCAAATCCGCAAGTTGCAGAACTTGTAAGAAATATAAATGGCAACCGTAGACTATTTGAAATCGTTATTACAAAGCCGTACAATCCCGATAATGAGACAGGTGAGCAGTATATAAATCGTATTCAAGGGTTTATTGCACAGGCAAATGGTCTGAAAGAGCAGTTTCAAACCGATGTCGCGTTTCTTCCTCTAACGGAGGATTATGGACAACTCAAGGAGGAGCTCCATTATTTTGTTCCATTTTTGTTCAATTATTACATTCAGAAACTTGAACAACTTATACCGATTGGGATTTCGAACAATAATGTACGGCTCAACTGGAATGGGCGTTCTACGGGATCCCCGTCAAATGCGTCTAATCTAGAAGCTACACTATCAAATAATACTACTCGTAGAAACAGTAATGCCTCATTATCTGTTGGCGAATGGTATCCACGAAAACCGTCCAATCAGATATCAAACTGGAAGGGTGGCAAACGCCAGACTCGCAAACACCGTCGTTAAGCGACCCTTCCACCCATCTGCTTATACACGTCTATAAGGGACTCAAACGGAATCTTGTTCGCCTCGCATATCTCGCGAATCCGCATTTTTCCGTTATAGTGACATACCCATAATCCTGCGGTAAGCATTAGTTTCTTTCCGTAGACGCGAATTGTTTCGTTAAGAATTTGCCCAGTTGTCGGAAGTGGCTTAAAATCCGTATCTATATCGTCTACTTCTTCATAGCATCGTTTTTTAGCACCCTGCTCTACAAATCGGCACAAACCGCCAGATAAATCCTTATATACAACGATTGTTTCAATCCATGTATAATAGTCACAGCCCATATCTCTTCTTTTATCTACGATTGTTTTTAGGTGTACGACGGCGCTGACTACGCCGCCGCTTCGCTTGGCGACGATATGTACGCCGGTATTTTCCACCATTCTGGTTCATAGCAGCATTATTGCCGTTATCAATATCCGCCGCGTTGATAGGATAAATTAGATACTCACCTGCTCTATCGTGACGTATTCGTAAATAAACAGGGTCAGGTCCTTCTCCAGCATATAATGGACGCCAATCCTTATTCACTAATATATTTTGACTGTTTAATACTCCTTCGTAGTTAAAAAAATAATAATCTAAAAATAATCTTTGAAATATGCCAACCATACCGTGGTATTGTCCTAGATTATTAGGATCAGCACTCCATATATGATACATTTGTCCTGGTACAAGGGCGTTAATATCTACCGGAAGCACATTTTCGGGAGGAGGTTTGTAATGTATACCGACGTTGTTATTATTGGGTGCCGCAAACACATGTTGGGCAGCCATTTTAATGGGCTAATATTTATTTAGATCGGCGGGTATATCGTTTCTTTTGTTGGCGTTTGTAGCGACGGGTGCCACCATACGTAGGTGAACCGCCGCCAGGAGAAACCTCACCCGTAAAACTACATTCGTGTAATATACGATTTATGCTACCGAAATTAATCCACTCTAGATTTCATCACGGATCGCCATAATTTCGCACGATCCAAACACGGGGGGCATATAGTTATAGATATGCCACGAGTGGACCCCGCTTTTACCGTACCGCCAGGGCGCCGTCCAACTAGGACGTGCCTCTCCGCCCAAATATCCACTAGACGCAAACAGCAGAGAATCCTTATAGCCTGATCCGATAGATTCTAGAACGTACCGAAACCCGCGGGTGCCGGTGTTGGGTTTGAGTTTGCTGCCGACCAAATATCCGCACCAGATCACTTCAAAAATCCGTTCGTCTCCTGGGATAGAACGCCGCCGAGTATTTGCTACAACAACGACCTTACGTAGTTCTGCTTCTAGATCGGGGCGCTTCTTCGTAATCCAAACATCAATATGGTTGGAGCGATTTATCGGTTTTGTAGACACGATTTGCGCCGGCGGCTTGCCCTCACCCTCATTCATCATCCAACTACGAAACGACATCTGCCACATACCGCTAAACTGCAACCAATCCATTTTCTCACAGCTGATAGAGCCGACAAGCTTATTTGTCTCAGCCATTGCGTAGGTATCCGTCCGCAGTGCCGTACTAAAAAACGGCGTCGTCGCCGTTTCGCGCGCCCAAAGGTGCACTACGGGCAGCTTAGCAGAGGTCCAACAATCCATCATTCCAATCATATAGCCGGCAACCCCACGCGAACGCCACGACTTCGCAATACAAAGCCCCTCAATGACCCGCATTGCACCGTAGTGTAGCATCGCCCCCGTTGACATTTCGGTGTTTCCGCCCGAAAAAGGCGCACTCACAATCGTCGCTACGAGTTTACCCGTGGTGTCAAACGAGCCTAATACGACTACGGATGGGTCTTTCAAATACGCCGAAACCCACGCCGGCTGGGCGTCCATATACCAGTCGTCTCCGCCATAGGACGCCGTCCAAAATGCCGCCAACGCACCTACATCATCAATTGTTAGACGTACAGGAGATGACAGTCCCCCTTGGGTCCCAACGGGACCTTCGGGTGTTTTCGGCTCGGCGGGAGGCTTAAGACGCAAAAACGTCCGTTGGGTACGATCGGTGAACCAAGTGTCAATCCAACGGGGCGCGGCGACAGTTTTTGACCAAAAAGGCATCTTACTCAAATAAAGCACCCAGTCCTTATATGGTTACACGGCACTGAGGGCACTTCCGCTCCCGTTGTCTTGACGCCGCCAAACATGGTCCGCAGTAGACGTGACCACAGTGGGTCATCACAATATTCTCAGTGGTCACGGCGTCGTAGCAGATAGGGCAGGTAATCGGTTTCTCCAGTGCTAAGGACATTTCTAGATGCTGCCGCGCGATATGATAGGCGACGTCTACAGGGGCGGTGAGGACGGGTTCAGCGGCAATACGACGTGGGGCGGGCACAGCCGGCACAGCCACGGGTGCCGGTGCCAGTGTGACTCCGAAACGGGCAAGACGGGCGGCACGAACAGCTTCACGGAAGGCTTCGTATAAGAGGTGATTATTGAGGTCACTGGCAAACCGAAACGGCAACGTATTGGGCGTCACAGGTGAATTCGTATATGTGCTTAGAACCGATGCGTGATTGACAAGCGTAGCACGATGCGTATCACATAGATGGTCGTGCGGCGAGCCTATAGCTGCGCACTGTACGTTTTGGCTAGACGGAATGGCGTAACAGGTTTGTGCCGTATCTGTTTCTAGATTGAGCAATTCATAGAGTTTGATAGCAATAGCCTCTTTACATTTCTGAGTCATCAAGTCTTTATCGTACTTATCATTCTCGGTCTTCACACGTAACTTGAGAGCGTGTTCTGCGGCTTTCGCTTCGGCGTATTCCTTTTCGGTACCAGGTGTCTGTGTAATGGTCATCAGGGCAAATGCCTTGCTAGTTCGGTCCGCCGCCTTCATCAGCGCCGAGGTATTATCGGCGCTCCGTGCCGCCTCTTTTGCCGCCTCTTTTGCGATACTCTGATTATGACTGCCGCATAGTTGTTTACTCGGTATTCCCATCTTTGAAGCACAAGGAAGATAATTTGCGTTGATCGCTTTACACGTTGGCATACTATCCTATTGTCCACCTCCGCTAGCCTCCGTCATTTTTTCTAAACCCCGCCCGCCCCCGCTTGCCCCCGCTTGCCCCCGCTCCGCCTAAAAATTGACCCCTACCCTAGCCCGCCGCTCCAAATCCACCAGCCCATCTAGGATGTCCACCGCAAACACTACCACAAATTCGCCCGTTTTCCTCCCTAGCCAGGTACTAGTACAACCCCCATCACTAATGTTAGGAACCTCAGAAAAGCCAAAGAATCGTTGTAATCACGCCGATTGTAAGGTGAAGTTGCTGCTGAGCGATATGGCGTGTAAGTGCGGCTCGCGTTTCTGTGGAAAGCATAGGTACGCAGAAGAGCATCGGTGCTCTTTTGACTACCGGCAGTCCGCCGCAAAGAATCTTTCAACCAGTCTTGTAAAGTGTGTTGCTACCTCGTTGAAGCAGACTATCTAACAAAACAGAATAGGTACTGGTACTCGTAGCCAATAGGTGTGAGATCAATAAACTGTTTGAAGGTGAAGCCGTTCGCTTCTACTTCGGCGACCACTTCGTCCATTTTGGGCATACGGAGATGGTGGATTTGGCGGCGCATCTTTTTACTATCCTTGAAACGGAACTCCTCGCGGAACTCGGCACGGTTATCGTCCAGCGAAAAATCGGCTTCGTATTCAAACTTATCAAAGGTAACCTTGCTCCGGGTGATACGCTCTTTAGCATATTTTTGTACACTAAAAGCGACAAAGGGCGAGGCGGATTCTAGAATAGGGTCAAACTTATCGCGATTCACGAGGTGAATGACGAGACAGCCTCCAGGTTGGAGCCAGTTGAAGATATTGCGGAACACCTGGTCGCGGTCGCGTAGGTAGTAATAGGTGAAATAGTACATTGTGACAAGATTGAATTCCGAGGCGGCGAATGAGCCGATGTTTTCGGCTTCTTTGACTCGGTAATCGTTCTTAGGGAACTTCTTACGGGCAACAGCGACCATCGCATCTGAGGCGTCCATGCCGATGATCTTGCCGACGCCCTCTTTTCTGAACTCCTCTACATCGCCACCGGTACCAGAGCCAATATCTAGAACTTCAATCGTCTTCGCTTCGGGTCGGTATCCCTTCGCCCAGATGAGGGAGAGACCGACTTCCTGTTTCTGTCGTACGGAGCCGTCTACAATCGTATCGTAGATTTTGGCGTAGAATTTGTCGTAGAGAGTTTCGTTTCCTAGTACGACAATATTGGCTTCGGGCGAGTCATCGGGATTCGCAAACGCCTCTATATCGTCCAATTCGGTGATGCGGTTTCCTGTCATCATCCAGCGAATATAGAGATAGTTCGCCAGGAGTATAGATATAATCACCACCAAAACAATTTGAATGGTATCTAGAGCATCAATCCTGCCATTGAACCACTTGCTGGACATTCCTATTAGATGTTCTCAATTTAGGTGCGTCCGTAACGAGCCACTAGATTTCGCAACTCACTATAAGATATGGAGGTAGGTCCGAAGGCTACAAATAAACATACTCTTTGTGGTTACGCGTGGGGCGATGTGGTGAATTCGCTGATTAAGGCGATTGGTGCGGGCGATATGGTACGCTCCCAGCGTTGGGCGGCAGAGCTCGTATGCTCTGAGCAGGGATTGGGCAAATTAGAAGCCGCCTTAGTTCAGGCGTGGGCAACACACGTGGCGGCGAATAATCCGGCGTGGTGTATGTCGTGGGTTCACGCGGCGACGTATATACGGGCGTTGTGGGCGCGGAGCGGGGAATCTACAAAGGCAATAAGAAATACACCACAGGTGAGACAACACGTAGCGGAAGCTGTTTCTAGCCTAGTTTTGTCGGAAAAAAAGCAGTTGCCGAAGTTGCCTACGGCGGAGGACTGTTTTCGTGATGCGGAGGCGATGCGTACCCGATTCCGAACGGGGCAGGGGGTCGTAGATCAGTTAAGTTGCCGCCGAACGTGGACAGCGGGTATTGAAAGTAATGATCTCAGAATGATTGGCAATGAGTTTGAGGCAGCGTGTAGGGCAAGCAATCTCAATCGGGCGCTGTTTTGGGTCATTTGGTTTATTACCTTGGATGCGCAGACAGAGCAGCCGGCGGTGAAAGAGCGCGGACCGAGCCACCTGACCCCCAAACAACGAAAGAGTGTGCTATGGTTTTTGGTAGATGTGATGAAAGATATGGCAAATGATATTGCATTTTTGTCTACGGACGAGCGGTCAGGTATTTTCAATGTGATAAATATTACTTGGAACAAGCTGGGGGCGAAGGGGCGGCGTGATTGTCTTGCCGCTTTAACGATGATGATTTGCGAGCATATCGCGCGCCGGTCAACGCCGCGGCTGACTACGGGTCCGAATATCCCGTCATATGATGCTGTTAAATCGCAGAATGCGGGTATTGATAATATATACACGGCAATAGCGGAAGAGGCTCGTAAATTTGTGTTAGAAGCGCCGAAGATGAATGGACTGGTAGAGGACGCTGCGTCAAAGGCGGCAGCGAAGATGTCGGCGGTAGATAAGATGGCGCTGGCGTACGCACTTCTTTCGGGATCGGGTGGTAAAAAATAAATGACCTGCCACGCTAGAATGGCGACGCAGCTTTCGTCTACGCCAGTTTTGAATAAGCAGCTTACGGGTCTTTTTGATGGTATGCGCTCCTCGCTATCCAATGTGACCGCTGGGATGCGAACATATACGATTAATACCCCAGACTCTGGATTTCCGTTTTGGGGGATGCTTCTTGTTGCGATTGTAGCAATCGCCGTGGTATCCTGGTTTATACATTATCGTATGTTTCTGGAAACCCCGTATAATATTGCGCGCATTATTCGCGACAATGTGAAGGCGGCGAACCATTATGATTTAAACAATCAGAACCGTAAGGGACTGCCGGATTTATACAATAGTCTCGCCAGCCAGGGCTACGCAGAGGAGAATCTAGGATTTACCAATTTTTACGTGAGTACAGTGAATGCGAGCGGCATTTTCTTCCCTGGGGTGAATGGTGTGGTATCTATTGATGCGGCGCGACTGGCGGTGGCGGGCGGGGCACGGGCGTTCGTATTTGATTTATGGCCGGATATAGAGCCAGGTGGCAACTTTGGACCGACGATTCAGGTAATTGAGGCAAACAGTATGTGGCGGCGTACAACGCTAAATGTCCTGCCGTTTGTGAACGTTCTTCAAACCCTCGTTTCGGAAGCGCTTCAAACAACAACCAATCCCGGTCATCAGGACCCGCTCATACTCTATTTACGTTTCCGTGGCAATCCTCGCCCGTCTACGTTTGACATGACGGCGGATGCGCTTCAGTCGGTAATTACACCGTATCGGATGGACTTAGCGTTTAATAACTGCCGTGGAGCGGATCGTCTCTTCAAGGTTCCGATTGGACAGCTCTTCTCCAAGGTAATTGTCGTATCTAATGTTCGTGGCTCAGGTCGCTTTATGGATTTCGTGAATTTTTCTACAAAAGACGGTATTGGATTGGAGTACCCTGCGGGACAGATTCAGACGATTTCGGGCGATGCGGCATCGCAAGCGAAGAAGAAGATTCTGATGAATCTAACATTTATTGCGCCGTTGAGTGAAGATCCTTTGGCGGAGTCAAACGATTATTCGGTGAATGCTGGGCATGGATTGGGCATTCAGTTTGTTGCAATGAACTTCTGGAGTAAGGGTGTTCAGTTGAAGAACTATATGAAGATGTTTGGCAAATATAGTTTTGCGCTCAAGCCGCGTCCTCTACAATATGTTATTACGCATTTGGAGGCGCCGCGTATGCCGCCGAACTACGATTGGGGTGCTGGCGATTCGGCGGGTACACCGAAGACCCCGCCGGATATCAAACCTCCTGTATAACTCTAAGTTTGCAAAATTTGATAATACTGTTTACAATTTAGAAGATTGTAAACAATGTTTCGTAAACTCTTTCGTATATTTATTGTATCTAGGGAACCGGCACTTCTAGGACGATGGACAATCACCGATATGAAGCAAAATAAGATTAAGATTGATTGGGCAAATGTTGATCATTGTGGTACGTGTAGTTATGAGATACCAAAGAAGAAAACGGATGCGTCAAAGACAACTAAACCAAAGACAAAGTGAGAGCGCCGGCAATAGAATCCAAGTCGTGTGACCGAATGCCAGTCCACCACTGGTGGGTTCCGCACATTGTAGGCACAAAAGCAAATTCGCCAAAAAACCTCGTAGATTCCTCTATAGTTGGCGTTTTGAAATGAAGTTTTTCTACGGCTTCGCTAATAAAACAATCTTGTGCTTTTTGGATAGGAAAATCCTGAGAACATACGTGCTTCATCATAGAGCGTTTGCGGTAAGAGAGACCACCACCACCGGCGGCATCAGGCGCCCACGGCCACTTGGACGCCACATAGTCGTATTCCAGAAGCGACGCCGGTAAAGGCTTCGTCAGATAGGTATCGGTCTCCATCATAAGTAGGTGCTCTTCAAGAAAGAGTTCCCAAAACCGCCATTCTTGTAAAACCGTATTATATTCGGTCTTGCCTTCTTCAGGCGTACCGAGTCCTTTGAAAAATGGAATAATACGAACTGAGGATAACTGCGATCCCGCGCACGCTTTAACATACGCCTCGTTGACATCGCTACAGACGACGGTGATTGCCCAACCACGAGCGTAGTAGGCGGCGTTTTGTAGACAGAAACGGAGATTGGGGTGAAGGCGTCGTTCAACAATAACCACGGTCTTATTCCCATTGTTAGGAATTACAGAGTTGTCCCAGTACCGTTGGAATTCAGCACCGTAGCGGTGGTTAAGGGTGCCAAAGATGTAGGGCTCTAGCTCCATACGGCAACTATGTAAGAATTCAGGCTCATCTTTGAATTTACGTTTGGCAATCTGCTCAAAAGCGGTATGAATGAGTACAGCGTCGTATTTGATAGACATTCTATCCTATACGAATTAAGTTTGGTTTAGATTAGCGACGCCCCCTTGTAGTCCGCCGACGCCTTAGAGTTTTACGCTTACGTGCCGCTGCAGCGTTTGATCTACGCGGTAGCATACACTGAGCATCAGATGCTTCAACGAAGAAAGGTGTCACTCCTTCTTCGCCTTCGCCGTCGCCTCCGTGCTGTCTGCGACCACGGCGCCGTGTACCGCCCCGCTGTTGGAATTTACGATTGTAATTATTTCTATAGACGTCGTAAATTTGCCGGTAACGGGCTTTATTCTCCGCTGTGACTTCAGGATAATCAGCAGCATTTGTATCCAAACGAGTAAGAATGGCTTGAATCTCTTGCGGGTGAATTTTGGCATCGCAAGTAGGATAGTTCCAGCACATACCAATATCCCCTCCTCGCCCCTGTCTATATTCATCGTTACGAGATTGTAATAGATTAAACAAACCTTCTAGCCCAATGTATTCATCCGCATGAGTATTGACTTCACCGTTTTGGCGCCGATGTATAAATTGAATCGCTGGTCTTACCGTATCCATAGTTGTAACATCATCACCTTCAGGAAGAACAATGGGGAGCAACACATCCCCAGCGGCACCATTCCGAGGCACATTAGGATAAACAAGATTATTATTTTCTGGAGGCACGGGCGGACGATTAGGAAAGGCGGTCGTAGGAATATTAAATCGCCTTTCGGTAAGCAGGGTTTGTAAATGGGCTCTTAGCATAGGGTCAATATTAAGGGGAGAATTCCACACCTGGTCTATCATATATTTCTTAGCAGCCTCCAATGTTATTCTACCAATCTGGGCTTTGAGAATATTTGCCACTTCACGGATTTTTTGGAAACGGATGAATTTCTCTAGAAGCATACCACCGCCGTAGGCGGTACAGTCGTTTGAGAACGGCGAGGCGCCACCACCAGGACGAATCAAATCGGTACGAGGACCCTCAGCCGGTCCAAGGGCGTGATGAGCAGGGACAATATCTTCAGGATGATCAACACGCTGGTGCTCTTGGCACACTCGACCGCACAACGTACACCACCATAACTCATTAAATCTATCCTTATATTTATTATATAAGTCTACAGAATACGGTGTTTGTAAGTTAGGGCATTGATGATGCATAAACATACAGCCGTCTTCACGGCGGACATAGGATAAGCATACAGGACAGCAAGAGAAATTCTTCGCTTCCATACCTTCCTCAGAAAAAATTGTATCCATAAGCGTTACATCGCTTTGGGCAAACCCCTGCCACATTGGTATTGCTTCCGCCCCTCCAAACCACGCTCCATATGCTTCACGCCCAAGAATATGATGGATTTCTGTAAGGGCGAGTGTTTTATTACAGTCCCGCCAATAGCAGGGAATTGCGTCTTTGGGAAACCTTTTATGGCGGCGTAAATGATCCATGAGTTTTACCTGAGAAATACCGGCGGTTAATGGGTGGTTATGAATATCATAGACTAATGCACCTGCCTCAGCATAGTCTGTAGCAATTTCTACCTTTCGTAAAATGTTTTTAGCAAGGTGCCCTAAATATATATTATAAACTTCTGGTTCCATAAATAGACTTCTAAGAGCCCAGTCATTACGGTCAAACGGTATATCACCTTTATTCTTATATAAAATTGTTCCTAATGTAAATCCATCGGTGATTTTAATTCTAAGACCTTCTTCCCTATTTTCTTCCCTATTTGAATATTTTATAGGAAGCATTTGATATTCTAAAAATTTATTCATGGCAAGGGCGAACGCGCGTACGCCGTCCGCCTGCCACGCAACATCAGGTACCACGGTTGACATAAATTCGGCTGCCAACGCTTGTCTATTTTCTACATTTTCGTAATCTTCGGAGTCGTAGCCGGTATCTTTAAAATTTTCCCAAAAACTATCTAATGGCATAACGTGCCAACGACCAAATCCTTTTGTTATTAACTGTATTCCTGTAGCACTGATGGCGCTTAGATGTGGTAAATTTTGAGCAAGGGGAATTAATACATTTTTAGTAGGTAACATATTGTCCGCAATAGAAGGAAGATAACTTTTCACAGTTCTAAATGTTGTGGCTGAACCTGATAGCCACGCCGTGGCGACCGAGGCAAACCAACGATTCCAAAATTCGGGCTTTGTTTTACGAATGCGAAATTGATTCTTATCTTTTGCACATGCGCCCTGGTCCGTTGGCAAAACGTCGAATGTCTCTCTAGCCCCCTCAACGGAGATACTAAAACCACGTTTCATGTATTTGTCCATGCGCTTACGAATATACTGATTACCACGCATTAGCGCAACAACATATTCAGACTGAAGAGTTGCCCTTTTATCGCGAATATCTTGGGGATGACTTGCGTATACGTGAGCCCCGTCATACCAGATTTGGCAAATTGTTAAATCAAAATTAGTGACAACCTGTTGGACGCTACGGCGGTGACGAACCGACATAATATCTGTAGGATTATCCTCATTCTGGTCGGTAAATGTATGAACTCGGCGAATACCGTTTTTTCGTAGAAACGACTCGCAGTAACTACTGGCGGGTAAAACTTTATACCGTCCATTTTCTAAAAGCCCTCCTTCACCCGTGTAGAGTCCGTCAATCAGTCGGGGGGTCATACGGACCGGTACATAAATATCTAGATCATTAACTTCGGGTGATCTGCGTGGATTGTTTCCTCGTAAACCACGAACATCGGCATTCCAGGGCGACGCGGCGCGTAGGATTGAACCGCCGGCAATGACAGCACCGGTCTCCAAAAGCAGGGCATTCACACGATCCATATTATCGGCGCCAAACTTGCCGGCAAGCATAGTACGTACAGGCTCTAGCCATTCGGCAACTTCCTCAAACGGCTTGACAGCGGGCTGAGCATCTTGAACCGCCGGTACGGGTACGGGCGGTGCAACAATCATCGGCATTTGACTCCTTACTTTATGTAAATATTTGATTCCCAAGAAAACCTGAATACCCGGTAGGTAAATGAGCACCTACACGCCGTATAAGCCCCATCATCACGATGCCGTTAAACGGCTTGGTGAAGAGACATTTGACAATACCTATATACACGAATTCCGTGCCACCGTACGGGACGCCGATCCAAAATCAATTGTTGTCCTCAACAAACGCCAAATCGTAGGCTTTGCCTTACTGAGACATACAAGAATGTTTCGGTATTTGGATACCATAGAACTCGCCTACTTGGTCGTCCATCCCGAGTTTCAGGGGCAACATATTGGATCAACTCTATTAAAAAAAGTAAAAGAGTTAAGCCCTAACGTCATATTAGAGGTTGCCTATGACAATCCAGCCGCCGAGCGGTTATACCGTCGCCACGGATTTGAAACGTGGCGGCACCTCTATACTAAAGCAAACGGCGGATACCTACTCGGCTGGTCTAAACAGCGGAACGAACTGATGCCTCGGCTACGGTCACATCAATCTCAACCAGCGGATGGAATAGTGGCTCTGTAGAGGACGGGTTGCCGGCGAAACGGTAACAGGCGTATCCGCCGTTTTCCGTGGAGTTCAACTCGCAATCCACCGCCGATTTCTTCATAACGTCCAAAATGGAATCGCTTAGATGCTTCTTGGACATTAACAGCCGAAAGATAGACTGGTCCGTCGTATCACCGCCGTCAATATTCGTAATTGTCTCGTCTACTAACCTTTCTTTCACCTGACGATCCGAAAATTTCATCACGTAGGTGAAAATATCTACGTTGCGCTCATCGGGCGGCAAGTCCATATGCGAGCAGATACGAATCGCACGACCCTTCACCTGGTCAAGACGGACGTAGTTCCAGTATGGCTCCATAATGTGGACCTGGCGAACATTGGCAAGCGAGATACCCTCGGCACCTGACTGGGTAATCATGATGACTTTTATAATTTCGCCGTGTAAATTCGTCTCCGCTCCAAACAGCTCTTTCACCTGCGAAGCAAGCGTGCCAGGTACGCGACCCCATTTGCCGTTGAAAATCGCCAGCAGAATGTTGCGCTTATCGCGCTCTTCGTCGCCGGTATACGTGATGTAGCGTAAACCCGCACCAGCGCCGGCAGCAATCGTTTCAGGCGACAGCGCCCAGTCGCCGAGCGGCGTCTTTATAATATCAAACTTCGTATACTTTTGTTGGAATTCCAGGGCAACTGAAAATAGACCCACACCCTCTAGCGTCTTGAAATTGGAATAAACGAGAACCGGTCCCTTGGATAGCACCACACGGTCAAGAATTGCCTGGAATTTAGGGGAGATAGTGGACAATGCCTCGGGCGAAAAATATGTAGCGGCATTACTGCGTAGCATTGCAACGGCAGCAGTGAGTGCTTCGGCGTACGTAGCAGGCGGTAACGCTTTTGCCGCATTTTCGGCAACACCGGCGGCGGCAGCCGTCTCTTCGGCGGCAGTCGGCGTGCCAGCGGCATCCTCGCTGGTCATTTCGGCACGCTCACCCGCTTCCGCCTCCTCAGCAATCTTCTCCACCTCGGTTACTTCGTTTTCGGAATTGAGAACGCCGTCGTCGGTGACGACCGTTTGTTTCTTGGCGCCGATCATTTTGAGGACGTCGCGGTAATCGGCGGGAATAGGGCGTTCGTAGTCGGCGGGGAAGACGAAGTTACAGGCGGCACGCGAGAAAATCTTGAATGTAGAGTTAATATTCTTTGAAATCTGGGAATAGACGCTTTCGGCACCAGGTTTCTTCTCCTTACGCGCACGCACCTCTTTGTCTATTTCGGGTTTCCGCTGCTCGGTATATTTCTTGAGTTGTAGGTCGCTCATATCTAGCATCACGATTTCGTCGCGATTTACAGTCGCCATCAGGTCTGCCTTACCACCCTTGTAATACGAAATGAGTCCAGATAGGCGAGCCATTAGGGGTAGAGCAAGTCGCGGCTTCACTTCCAACTTATCAGTATCAATGAAGAGTTCACGGAACTGCTTTTCGGTATCGGGCAGACGTGACACCGATTTGAATGTGACGGCGGCAAAGGAGGTGATGCCCGCAGTGGCGAGGGACGCTTTTACGCGCTCAAACCACGCTTCTACGTTGCGCTCACGGTTGACTTCGTCGGTCATCGCCGCCATCGCCTCGTCACGAATGAAGCCACGGAACGTTCCTGTTGTAGGATCTACGACTTTACGGCAGCCACTGGGTACGGGGGTGATACGGATGGTGGAGGCGGAGATTTCGGGGCGGGGGACCACTTCGGCAAAATCCACTTCTGGATGGGCATCAAGCAATTTCTTAATCTGCACCCGCTTATCCAAACCGGATGTATTCACTTCTACCATACGAATGTCACCAGCGAGCACATTGGATAAGATAGCGATCTCTTGGGCGAAGTTGATGATAGGTGTCGCAGAGAGTGCGATGATTTTACAGCCGACGGCGGAGGTAAGCATACGATACAGCAGGTAGGAAATACGGTACTTCTTGCCGACCGAGCAGAATTTGGGGATGTATTGGACAAGGTCACGGGGCTCGTCCTTATAGGTCTGTTCCAACGCCGAGTTGTTAATGGTACGAATCAAATTGTGAACCTCTTCAATAATAATCGTCGCACCGTCAAACATTGTGGGGTGATTACACGCCCAATCGCGAACCTGGCGTTCTAACAAGCCGTTGTAGTGGATGAACTGGATGCGGTAGTCCATATGGTCAACGATCTGTTCGGTGATTTCACGGCGCTGCTCGGGTCGCAGCGAATCAAAGTTGGGCTTTTTGGCACGCGCGGGATCGGGCACCCAACCACCGCGCCGTTTGCGAATGGAGCCCAACGGCAGACCTACTACTTTTGTTAGAAAGTCCAGATCGGCAGAGGGCGCCTTGACGGAGGGGACCGCAACAAATGTCCAGTAGTTATTAGTACGGAAAACGAACGGACCGCATTTAGTGATTTCATCACGGTAGTTGGGGGACAATGAGGCGGGGGTCATTACGTAGACGGGCTTCTGTCCTGCCTGCCATAGGGCTTCTAAGCCGGCAATAGAGGTACAGGTCTTACCGGAGCCGAGACCGTGGTAGACGAGGACGCCACGATAGGGTGAGGGGCGTTGAATATAGTCGCGGACAAATTGCTGGTAGGCAAATGCTTTCACTTGGGTTTTGGAGGCGGCAGCGGCTTCAGCGCACGCATTGGGGTTGAGAATTTCGGAGATTGCGGGGAGTTTATAACGGCGATACGCTTCAATAATGAACGGTTTGAATGCACGGCGATTGGCGGGCATAAATGCGTCTGGTGTGACTTTAACTTGGCGTTGGTCGGTTTTTTCAACGAGACGTGCGGCAAGACTGGTGAGATCATCGGATGGCGGAGGTGCCATACGGACAGTGGGCAATGTTGGTAAAGAAGGAGTTGGTTCAAGGAAATCAACCATTGGTTGGGCGGGTGCTGCGGGTGCTGCGGGCGCTACTTCTTCTGTTTCGTCTGTGGCAGTCTTAGTACGAGTTGCACGGACAGTTTTGGGTTTTACTACTTTAGGTGTTGCCTCAACCGGTACAACGTCGCCTAGACCGCCAGGTGCGCCGCTCACTCCAACGCCGGTCCCCATTACAGTTTCCGCCATTTCAGCGGGCGCAGCAACTGTCAAAGATTCTTGTAGCTCGTATATAGATGGCGGTGGATCGGCTTTACGAATCTTTGCAGCAGCAATAGGAGATACAAACCGGGGCGGACCTCTTGGTCCTTGAGGACCTCTTGGTCCTTCAGGACCCTTTGATGACATAGTATATCCTTAACTTATTTCATTAAAATAAAAACAAAGATATGACTAGGATGGAACGGAAGCCACTGGAGCGGAAGAATAGTGCAATATTTAAGATGAATGCGGCGGTAACACAATCTCCCGCAACAGGGCAATCACCAACTATGCCGGCGCCAAGTTTGGATTTACGAAAAAGTTATGGTACAAATTGGACAAAATCCAATGTATCTGTGTTGTTTGAGTGGGTTACAATTGCGGCATATAATATACGTTGTCTAGAATTAGCCATCACACATTATCGTAGAAAAATACGAGCCAATACAATTCTTGGCATAGTTTTATCTACTTTGTCAGGAACCATAGCAACCGCTCAAGCCGGTTTTCCAAATAGTGTTGGCGTAAATCTCACTATAATACTTAATACAATATTCATCGTTATGAGTTTCAGTATAGCAATTATGACAGGATATATTAAAATTTATCAAATTCAAGAAAATCTTGAATTGAATATTAAGGCAAAACAAGATTGGATTTCGTTTAGTGCAGATATTGCTTCGGAACTTCAATTACCAATTGAACTTCGTAAGGATGCTTTATGGATGATTATAAAGAATAAAAATATTTATCTTGATTTGCTCAAAACGAATTTAGAAATACCGGTTTGTATTACTAGACAAGCCCAAAAAGATTTGAAAACGGAAACAAAATTAAATATGGATGTATCTAGTTTGCCGCGAATTTTAATGGATATAGCTATACAAGAGATGCGTGATATTAGTATTGATGTGAAAGAAGATCGTATTAGTTCTGTTGTACAAAAACAATTAACGCATTTGGTGACACAGCCAGCAGACGCTGCTGCTTGGAAATCAGAAACACAATTGGATGCTATTTTGGAAGCGGATGAAAAAGCGGATAGTAGTTTAGGAAGTGTAAAAGACGTTCATCAAGTTGTGACGTTGGATATGAGCGGATCGCCTACTCATCCTCATTTGGAAGTACGCCCAACTTGATGAGCGCACGACGACTCGCCTCCTGCTCGGCGACCTTCTTATTTCGTGCGACTGCTGTAGCAACAATTGAACCATCGGGTGCCAATACACCCATTGTGAATGTACGGTCGTGTAGGGGTCCTTCCACGAGTACCTCCTTGTACTTAGGAGGTGAGTGGTAGGTCGCCTGATAATGTTTGAGTAGCTGGTCTTTGAAGTTATTATCTTCGCTGATGAGTGCAACAAAGTCTATCTGGGTTTCAAACAAGTTGATGAGCCAAGTGCGGACGCGCATAAATGCCGCACCAGGATTCTGCTCCACCAGGTCTAGATACATCGCGCCGGTCCAGGCTTCTAGCATACTGCCGAGGATGCGGAGATTATGGCGACCATTGCAGACATCTTCTACGTGGCGGCTGAGGACGATCCACTTTTGGAATCCGATTTTGAGAGCAAGCTCGCCGAGTTGCTTGTTATTCACTAGGCGAGTGCGAAGCCGCGTTAGGAATCCTTCGTCCTGGTCGGGGTAGCGCTCGTGTAGATAGAGAGCGATAACGCAGCCGAGCAGTGAATCGCCGACGAACTCAATTGCTTCGTTGTCGGCAGAGGCGAGCGGCATACATCCTTCGGGTCGTGGGGCGACAATAACAGGTTCGCCGGCGTCCTTGCCGCTGGTGACGGGTCCTTCGGGTCGGTCTACGTAGGAACTGTGAATACAGGCTTGGCGAAAGAGTTCCCAACGGCGGGGTTTATCCTTGATGCCGTAGGCACGGAGAATGGCAAGAATCTCAGCATCCGGTATGCGCCGGTTAGTGAGATTCCAGGGATTGTAGATCTTGGGCTCCTCGGGTGCCGCCATAACGACAAGGTGTGGTGAAGAGGGGTCGCTCATAGTGCTATATCTATCAACGACGTTTTGACTTTAAACGGTTCATTTTTCTTGTGTTTTTCGCCTTCTGCTGCCGCCGACGCCGTGTGCCGCCAACCGCAGATGGAGCTGCTGCTGCTGCTGCTGCTGCTGCTACTTTCTTTGGACGGGTCAAGTAATATGCACCGAGTGCGAGCGGTACGGGACCAACGGGACCCGTGGCAATTCCTTTCGCAACGCCGAGCAGTCCGTCCTTACTTGCCGCATACGTAAAAAAATCGGGGTGGCGGATTTTTAAATAGTAATACATTCCGCCGAAGGCATTCCAGATACTTTCAGTATCATCCCAGCAGGCGGGCATACTTTTGCCGAGCGTAACAGCACCGAAACCCTGTAACATACGACCACCTCTGGGATCGCGCATATATGTTGGAATATCTCGGCAACGGCAGAGGATGGGGACGCCGTCTATGGATTCGGGTGGCGTGAACACCTGACCGCCAAAGTCGGATTTTGTAAACTGTTTACGGTAGGGTCCCCATACTTCACCGGGATATCCAGGTAAGGAGAATGCGTATTTTAAATTATTATCAGTTTCAAACTGTGGAACTACGTTTCCAAGTGGTTTTTTCACGACCTCTGGTCCTGATACAATAGGATCGGTTGCCCAGCGATAACCGGTTTTTATATCAGAAACATAGTGACCTTTTGCTGCTGGTTCGGTTTGTTGTTCTTTGTGTGCTGAAGTAAAATTACTTGATGACTGTCCCATTCCTACTATGTGCTGTCATATATTTCCGCCCGTAAGTCTTTGTTAAGCCAATCGTCGTGCGAGCCTGCATCAAAATCGTAAATGATATCGGTGAGCGCGTCCTTATCTGCCTTCTTAAAAAACGTAGCATTATGATCAAGTAGAGTTTTAACTGTCTGTTTATCAAGTGAGCCGAGACGAATGCCGTCTCCATACATATAAAGAGACTTATTCCCATCTGCATCTAATACAACTATATGTAGTCCATAATACTGTCGCGTTTCATACGTAGTTTCAATATATACAATATCACCGACCAGTATATTCGTATCCGTTTTGACTTTTTTAATCATAGCATTTTCATAATATTCGTGGAGTTCATTAAAACGATCCTTACGTAATGCTTCGCACCATACACCGGCAGCAAACCGTTTGCCCTGAATAGCCGCTGCCAAAGGTTCATATTTACTCAAAAAGTAATCCTTGGGTTTCATATCGTGCGCCTTCGCCTCAATTCGGAATAGGGCAAACATCTCATTGATATGTCCTTTGTACTGATATAAGTCAGATTCATCACCAAGTGAGTGATAGACAGATTGTGTGTGAGCAGTGAATTTACGGTCACCGAATGCCGGCAGTGTAAATGTAAACGTAGTCATACTAATCTGTTAATATAGATATAGTATAAGTTTAAATAATTCCCACCGGTTCGGTATTTATATAGTAAATTTTCTGTTGGGTCCAAGTAAGGCGTATAATGGCAACGCAGCCGCAACCCGACTATTGGGCGATGACGAATAAGCAACTTATTGATATTTGTAAGGAGCACAGGATTTCACGGTGGAGTGGAAAACGAAAGAAAGATTTGATTGCGATGATAAAGCAACATATTGTGATGCCGGCACCTCCGCCGACAGTTGAGCCAACTCCGTTGCCATCACGACCGCCGAGCCCGCTGGAGCGAGAGCCCTATGAATTTTTAGATGAAACGCTTATGGAACACGCAAACAGGGCACGTGCCTATCTGCCGAAATCACCGACGAATGAGGACGAAGAACCAGAGCCAGAGCCAGAGCCAGCTCAAGAATGGAGTGCCGCCCAGACAACGCCGGCGACGGAGGCGCCAATGGTCCGTTTTCCGGTAGGAATGGCGGCAATTTCATTCGCCGACATGGATAACATTCGCTTCATTGAGTATTGAGTTGCTGTCCCGAGTGCTGTGACGGCGGCACCACCGAGACCAGGAATCGTAGAAAGCATAGCAACAAAGATACGCTCAGGGGTTTTATTGTCGGCTTTTTTGATATGAACCGCTTCGGTGTAGACTGCAGCCGCGCCCACAGCCGTCTCCGCCAGACCGCCACGGAATACAGTGGGATCGGCGGCAAGCATTCGCGCGATTCGGCGCACAAATGACATCGTCTCGTCTACCTTACTCACTTGGAACACTGGGAGAGTGTAACGAAACTGTAGGCGTACAAGCGTCTGCTGGAGGTGGACTTCGGTAAAAGAGCCACGGCACCACGAGTTGGATAGGTTAGGCGTCCAATACGGTGCCTCTACAATGTAGCCAACTGAGGTGCCCAGCCCCCGTTGGGCGAGCAGTCGCGCCCGCTGCTCCCGATAACGTCCATCCTTTTGTGAGGAACCCAGGTCATCCACTCGCTTCCGTTCAAGCGTGACAAGTGGTCCTGACGGACTAACGAGTGCACCACTCATATCACAAAGGTAAAAAGAGATATCCCCGATATCAAGATTCCGCTTTTCGGCAATCCATCCTTCATTGCCACTAATATCTGTGTAAGGTGCGCATAGAGCCCATAGCTCTGTCTCGCGTGTATCTATTACTACCCGAATCATGTTCTGTCCTCATCTACCCGCGGTTGTTTAAACCAAAGTTTTTATTGACCCTAAGTGGGTGGGGGGTCTGGCATATATTAGGGAGAGTCTTATAAGATGGTACGCTAGGGGACTAGCAAAAATGGAGATATATCTCCTATATAAATGACATAGGGAATGCCATTTATAAATATTATAATAATCCGTTCTTAATAATAATATCTTTATTCGGGTTAATCCGCCTCATCTCTCTAGAGGTATCTTCCGCCTGGATTTTCCGACAGAATAAAGACTATAAATAAACTCACCGCATCTTTGCGGTTCACTCTATCTGTTTCCTTTTTTCAACTTTCCATATTATGGAAAACTGAAACAAATAGTACAAGGTAGGGGATGTCAAAACGTGGCGTAAGGTTTAATGAAACAAAATATGCAGTAAATAATTTGGCATTGCTTGAACGCCCAGGACAGCCTATCGCAAAAAATTATATGAGAGATCCGAGACCTTCAGCAAATTTCGGATCGCAGTGGGGAATTAGTAAGCAAGGATATAATCTAAATCCGCCTCCTAATTACATTGCGGCACCGATAATAAATCCGAATAACAATAACCCACGACCAAGAGAATTTAATGTACCTTATGTTGTACCACCTCCAAAGGGGTGGTATTCACCAGTAGGTCGTGGTAATCTACCAGTTATGTATTCTACAAATAATCTTGCTTCACTTGTACCTGAAGAGCACCAGAGAGGATATTTTGCGATGCCCGAGGTATTACCACTTTTAACACCAAAAGCGACAAATGAGATGCCAGTGCCTCTTCCGCGTACTTGGCGCCGTCAAGATAAATTACGAAATGCGGCAAATGCCAATGAACTTCTGAGAAATATAAATAGGACTGTGCGGTCTCGTCGTCATAAAAATAAGACTCGGCGCAATCGTTAAATAGATATAGTTTTGATAAGTCTAAATATTAGACTATTCAAATTCAGCGGAGTCGCTTTGCTCGGCGTGTTGAACGCTTCTGTTTCTTATTTGCCTTACGTGACTTGCGTACCTTCCGTCCACGACGTAATGATTTACGTGGGAAAAACGGTGGTGTGGTGCGGAATGAAACGGGGGCGATTCGGTGAGCGACCGTACCGGCAGGTAGAATGTAAGACCGGTCATCTAGACGCGCATTGATATCCTCAACAAGTCCACCGCCGTTCTGTACCATCATTACATCATCGTCGTATACATAGAATCGGCGTGTTCCACCGACCGCCTGGTCGTTCATACTAGCAAGTGGAGCACGTAAGTAGCCTACTCCGAATTGAACGGGCATCCACTGGTCTTCTTCATATTCTGTATCAGGATCTTGACTCCAGCCTAATGTCTTACGTTTGTATATAAGATCGCCGTTTACTCTATTGTTTAATTTATTATTTACACGTGCAATATAATCCTCAATAAAGTTACCATGTTTGTAATAGTAGTATTTTCCTTCAACAATATCGGGATATTCTACCATACGATACTGCGGTAAATTGCCCCACTGAGGGCTATTGGGAGCATGCTCAAGTGCTTCCTGCTTGTCCATTCCTATTTATGCCGCAGTTTAATACCAAGCCTTGGTCTCCGCCGTCGGCGCAAACATCCGCTCTAGGTCCGGCGTCCACTTACGGAAGTCGTTGTAGTTCCAAACGCGCTGGTTATCATTATCTTTGACTCCTCCCTTGTCAAAGAAGGGATCGTTGCGCATATTGTCTGTGATTTGGACAGACGCCTTAGGATCACGGGGCTCATTGCCGAAACCGGCAGTCGTAGCCATTCCGATGGTCTTCGCATCCTCAAAGCGCTCCTTACGTGTCTTAGGGATGAGTTCGGTCACTTCGTACTTGCCCTCATCGGTCTTCGTAATGATAGGATCCCAGTTGGGGTCATTTTCGTATACCTTCATGACCATCTTCGCAACTTCTTGGGTCTCGGAATCAACAACGTGGTCCGAGATATCGGTAGGGCGGTAAGAGGCGAGGATTTTTTGTTCGCGCATATATTCGGCTTCGGAATCGGGAGGCATCACATTCTTGCCATTTACGGTATTGAAGAAGGCGCCGGACTTAGGGTCCTTCCAGTAGTTGTCCATTCGTCCTGCTATAAACTCATCTTCTTTTTCTGCGCGCTCCTCGGAATTAAAGGGTAAATTCGCCCAATCTAGATTGTGCTTTTCCATCAACTGATTCTTAGACTCCTTAGAAATCGTATTACGGGCTTGGTCTTCGGTTTGGAATACACGGGTATATTCGTAGTCGTCTAGTTTATTGATAGGTGTACGTGCGGAGGTCTCTTCGCCGTCCGCCGCCGTATTCAAGACATCGCGGGTTGTGCCCTCAAGGTTATAAGAATCAGGCGAGCCGGCACCGACACCCTGTCCACCGATAAGTCCGAAGATGGGTTCACGGTCATCAGTCACCTGGGGTGGGATACACTTGGAGCCGTTTGAGTAGAGTCCGTTCAGGTAGGTGATATAGTCGGATAGGGTGTAGAAGGTCTGACCGCTGGGGACTACGGAGATACGACCGTCGGGACCACGAACGGCGGCAGTAGGGCATCCCTGCGCCCGTGCACCGAGAATGCCGTTGGAGAGATCGTCAGCTGTCTTATTTGCCTTTGCAATATCATCGGCGTCAGTGAAAGCTTCGGCAATCATCTTAAAATTTGTACGAACAATGACGATGGCTAGCATTGCTAGGCTCACCACGATGAGTAGAATATAATTTGACTTCATCCTAGTCCCTCTTAATCTGGTATAACGAATTTATTCACACTAGGTAGAATGTTCCCTCGTAACCAGCGCGGACGATTTCTACCCCGTAGGGGAGTTAACGCCGAAGAGCCGGTAGAGTTACCTGTCTTGACGCCGACGCCGATGCCAACGCCAACGCCAACGCCGATGCCAACGCCGACGCCGACTCCCACACCGGTACTGACTCCTAATAATTTACGAAATAACAATACGAAGAACAATAAGCCCTCGCCGCTCCTTGATGTGCGTGAGGAGAAGCAGATACCCGAACTTCGTCAACTTATCTTCAGCAGTCCGACGACGTATATTCTGATTCACGCGGATTGGTGCGGTCATTGCCACCGGTATATGCCGAAGTTTAAGGATATTGCAAAGACGCCGGGACGTGTGGCAAATATGGCGGCGGTTCACCACGATATGGTGGAGAAGGTGCCGGAACTGAAGAATGCGAAGATTACGGGATATCCGAGCGTTGTGAAGGTGGAGCCGACGGGCAAGGTGGAGGACTATAAGGTCCCTGGCAGCCCCGAGACAACGAACGTTGTTCCGCAGATGAATGATCCGAAGGTGATGAAGGAACTAGTAAAGGCAGTAGAAACGGCACAGCCGAACGCAAAGATTCCCGGTCCCCAGGGCACCCTGCTCAGTAATACGAACTTCGTGAAGAAGAATGCGCAGGTGACGGCACAGGCGGGCGGTTCCCACGGATCGGTACTAGGTGCGTTTATGGGTGCGTTGAATAAGGTGGGACCGGCGGCGCTCCTCCTGCTGGGAAGTTCAATGCTGCCAAAGCAGACGCGTGGTAAGACGTATAAGTCGCCCAAGAAGGCGAATCGCCGTGCGTCTACGCGTCGTAATAAGCATCGCTAAAAAATTGAAAATTATCCCGTCCGCCCACCCAGAGACAGCAATGGGCGCTACACAAACCAAACAAACCTTTGATGATATTGTTTCACAACTGAAGCGAAACAATATTACCGTAACAAGTACGCACGGTGACCGACGTTACCGATACGCAGTGATGAAGAAGGATGATATGCTTTTCGTTGTACGACAGTTTATCAAAACCGAGAAATTCTCTCTGAGGCACGCTGAGCGTGGTATCTTCTACTTTAATACGGTTCCAGAAGCGCTGGAAATTGTAAATTCGCTAAAGAAAGCAGTGCAGTGTAAGATTACAGCGAGTCTATGGGACGCCGAGAATACATACGAGCGCGAACTACGATTCACCTTTCATACGTATGATGTACAGGAGGCGGCAAAGACATATGAACATCTGAAGGCGAATCTTACAAAGATGTTTATTGAACTGCGGGAGCTCACGCCGAAGATGCAGGCAATTTGTATACTTCCGCAAATTTCTGTAGACGCTGTCAAAACTATGACAATCGCAGATTTCGGTATGAAGTGGCACGATTTCTCAAAGAAGCCGCTAAGGTTTGCACCGGCGCCTACCTACTCCTCATTCTCTCCCTACTCCTCCACCCGCTGAAAGCGTAAAAAATTGACTTTTTTTGCTTCGCACCAAAAGGTAAGCACACGAATGTACCACCCAGAGAAAGATACCCTCCTCTTCCAGTGTAAGGATATCCTTAGCCGCGATGCCTTTCCTGATTCTCCGCTGGATAGCGACGACGACCGACGGTCTGCCGACTCGGCAAAGCAGCAGAAGATGTACCAGATTCTCCTATTTGGTACCGACCCGCAGGGACAGTCCGTGGCGCTCCAAATCACCAACTTCAAGCCATACTTCTATGTTCGGATTCCAGATTGCCTAGCCACGAACGATACAGCAAAGAAGAATCTACAGTCGTGGATTCTGGACGGCGTTCCGCAAGACTCTCTCTACGCCGTTGCCCTAGATTACGTAGACCACGGTGTTCTAATAGACTATAACGGCGGCAATAAGGGAACGTTCTTGAAGATTACCGTGCCGACAATTGCTCTGTGGCGCACCCTGAAGGACCGTGTTTTGGATAAGGGATCTACGCCAATTGGCTACGATACGCGGTCCCTGTTCGGTATCGGTGCCGTCGGCATCCTTGCTAAGCATGCCCCTACGGGTGATATTCATTCGGCGACTCCTGATGGAAAGCGAGTAGCACTCAAGGTGTACGAGGCGAATATTGATCCGGTTCTAAGATTCTTTCATCTACAGGATATTAGTCCTGCAGGCTGGATTCAGGTTCCTATAAACCACTGGGAATTTGCCGATTCCGATGACGCTAAGGTAAAAGTATATGCGGTCGCTGAGTGGACTGATGTCCAATCTGCAGCCGATGCGGGAATGGCACCGTTCTTAGTAGGATCGTGGGATATTGAGTGTAATTCAGCGCACGGTGATTTCCCGATTCCTATTAAGAATTGGAAAAAGTCGGTTCGCGAGTTCCAGGAAACCGGTATTCCAACCACTGTCCAAGAGATGGTCCAGCAACTCGCAAATGCTGTGAATCATAAACCAGGCAAACTTTCGCCGATTTACATCAATACACGTAAGCATCATTTCCCTGTCACAGTAGAATCGCTTACAACGGCGATTGCGAGTACAAAGCGTGAAGGGCAGTTTAAGAATGCGCTGGCGGCACTCAGGGTGGCGGAGAATGCCGATGCGCGTGATAAGGCAATCTTCTCCTTGGATAAGCTGCTGACGAGTACCTTTCCGCCTATTGCCGGCGATGAAATCATCCAGATTGGCATTGTACTGTATCGTAAGACGAAGCCGGTGAGTAAGCATATTTGGGTTCTCAATTCGGTAGATGAAAACGCTGTGAGACCGCCTGGTGAGATGGTGCCAATTGAAGTCTTCTCCTATGAAGATGAAGCGACACTCTTACGGGCGTGGTTTCAGTGGCTCGGACGCACTGATCCTGATATTCTCATCGGCTACAACATCTTTGGTTTTGATTCCCAGTATGTTTGGGATCGCTTGGTAGAATTGGTGGGAGAGAAGGAGGCATCACGTATTACTTCGCCGCTGTCTTCTCTAAAATCCCGCCCTACCAAGCTGGAGGAGAAGTTCTTGTCATCGTCGGCAATGGGTGATAATACGTTGCACTTTATGAGCAGCCCAGGACGGCTACAGATTGATTTGCTTCCCTATATTCGCCGTAATCACAATCTGGACTCGTACAGTCTAGATAATGTATCGGCAACGTTTGTAAGCGGTGGGGTGAAGTCGCTCGCCCAACTCAAAGACGAAGAATTTGTCGTGACAACCAAGTCTACGAAGGGCACGGTCGCCGGTAGATTCATTACGCTGATGGACGACGAGAACGATCGGATTGTGGAGAAGGCGGAAGTCTTAGCAGTGGAGCCAACAAAGATCACAATCCGAATCAAGGGTGGCAAGGCAAAACTAGAGGACAATGGTGGAATCCCCACTAAATGGGCACAGGTGAAGGACGACGTCTCGCCGAAGGATATCTTCCGTTTCCACCGCGGTACGCCGCAGGAGCGCGGCATCGTCGCGCGCTACTGCTTACAGGATTGCGACCTGGTGATGGAACTGTTTAATAAATTGGATATTCTCAACAACTCGGTGGCTATGGCGAATGTTTGTTCGGTACCGGTCAGCTTTATCTTTCTGCGCGGTCAGGGAATTAAGATTGAGTCGCTCATCTTTAAGGAGTGCCGAAAGGCGGACCAGTTGATTGAGGTGATGCCAAGTCAACCGCGACACGCAGAGGGCGAGGAACTCCCAATGTCTGAGGAGCACCAGGAGGACGACTCTTTTGAAGGTGCGATTGTCTTGGAGCCAAAGACCGGTATTTACATCAACGACCCGATTACCGCCGATGATTTCGCTTCGCTATATCCATCGTCTATCATCTCGGAAAACATTAGCCACGATACGCTCATTTGGGTGAAGGACTATGATAATGACGGTACGACGTTCCGCGAAATCCGTGAGGGATCGGATCGCTACGACAACATCCCAGGGCAAACCTATGTGAATATTGAATTTGATATCCTGCGACCTGACCCTACGGACACAAGGAAGCACCCAGTAAAGATTAAGGACGGCAAGCGGGTAGCACGGTATATCCAGAAGCCGCAGGGTACGATTCCTCGGATTTTGGAGATGCTTCTCTCTTCGCGTAAGAAGTGCCGTAAGCAGGCGGAGAAGGAGACGGATGAGTTTAAGAAGTCGCTACTGGATGCGCAGCAGTTGGCGTACAAGTTGACTGCCAATTCGCTGTATGGTCAGTTGGGCTCAGGGACATTCAAGGTTCGCCGCCAGGTTTTGGCGGCGTCTACGACTGCCTACGGTCGTAAGCAGCTGATGTTTGCGAAGGCGGTGATTGAAACTATTTATGGCGGCGGCAAGGACCCGCGCTGCGACGCCGAGTGTATCTATGGCGATACCGATTCTATCTTCTTGCGCTTCCGACCGAAAGACCCAAAAACCGGTATTCCACTGACAGGTGATGCGGCACTCAAGGCGGCGAAGGATCTCACCATTGAATCGGGCAAACTTGTCAGCTCGTGTCTCAAGCCCCCGCACGACTTTGAGTTTGATAAGATCTTTCGGACGTTCTGCCTCCTGTCCAAGAAGCGGTATGTAGGCGATATGTCAGAGGATGGACTCGCACCCGACGATTTCCACCGTAAGAGCATGGGTATTGTGATGAAGCGCCGAGATAACGCCCCGATTGTCAAGTACGTGTATGGCGGCGTTCTAGAACGGATTTTGGACCCAACCCGACCTGTTGGAAGCTCAGGAGTGAAGGATGCGTTTGACTTTGTCCAAAACGCTGCGAAGGACCTTCTTGCGGGTAAGTTCCCAATGACGAAGTTGATGATTACAAAGTCTCTGCGCGCCGATTATGCCAATCCGTCCCGTATTGCGCATAAGGTGCTCGCCGATCGGATTGCCGAGCGGGACCCAGGCAATAAGCCGTCTACAAGTGAGCGAATGTCGTTTGTGTATATTGAGTCAAAAGCGACCCTACAAGGCGAGCGCATTGAGACGCCGGCATTCATCAAGGAGCACAATCTACGACCGGATTATAAGCACTATATTACGAATCAGATTGCGAAGCCGGTCGCGCAAGTGTTCGCTCTGGAGCTCTCCAAGCTACCTGGCGTCAAGCCGCACGATCTAGAGGCTTGTAAGAAAGCGAAGGATCCGGTGGCGGCAAGGGAAAAACTTGCGGAAGAATTGCTGTTTGGATCTCTGCTCAAATCGGACGCGATGGCGACAAGCGGTCAGCGGTCCATTGTCTCTATGTTTGTGAAAAAATAGAAAACTAAATTAAGAATGTCTACCCGCAGAAATAACAATAACAATCTTATTTTTCAAATGAATATGGAAAATCCGAGGAAACCAAACCAAAAGCCAAATCAGAATAAGAATAAGAAGCGTAATAATACAAAGAAAGTAAATAGAAAACTATCTACGGTGTATGCGAATAAATATGTAAATAAGCCGTCAGTAAAACAGCCTTTTGCGCCAATCAATCAGAAAACAATTCAAAATATGAACAAATATTATAAAAACACGCCTTTTTAGCAAAAGGATGTCAACCAATGAAGCCGAGACACAGTCTGGACTTCAGTGGAATTCAACAATAGATAAGATGATGGCAGATTGGTGCGATCAGTCTAAGTGTTTTAATTGGATGCATACACAAGCGTATTCGCGGTATAGTAAGCGTGCTCTAACAATGTCTATTACAACAAATATTGTTATTTCGTTGAGCGGTATAGGAAATTTAATTGTAGGAGCGGTAACAACGGACGCGACGAAAACATCTATTATTTTTGGATGTATCTCTATTGGGGTAGGAATCGTGAATATGATACAGGATAAGTTCAATTGGACGGCAATGGCGACGAATTATAAACAATCGGCGGAAAAGTGGGATATTATAACGCGTAAGATGGAGGAACAATTAGCAATTCCTTATAGCGGTCGTAAGGATTGCGGGACCTTTTTGAAATATATTAAACAGGATATTAATATAGCATCAGAGGTGAATTCAACGATTCCAAAAGACATTCGGAATCAGTGTGCAGAAAAGTTTAGCAAAATCAAGGATTTTGATATACCGGATATTTGCGGACAGGTAGAGCATACGGCAATTTACGTGCCTGAGCATTCCATACAAGTTCCTTTGCTAAGTGATCAGGTTGAGCCTAGCAAGGGCTGACTCTGCCCATTGGCGATACCTACAACTTGTTTCATAACATGATATAGCCATCCAAGTGCTAACACCATTACAAAAAACATAAAGACAATAAACACAATAATATCAGCCATATTTACCGTTATTTTAGCGTCGCAGACTTAAACCAATCACGCTCAACATAAGTAATATGTTCTTCAATTGGTTTAGCCAGCCGCCGAAAAAGTATGTTAATCTCACACTTCAGCCTGATAATAGTGGAATGAAGTATGCGGGATTCAAGGATGGTACGGCTTTAAAGCTGGTGGGAAAGGAGGGAGAGACGATTGGTGATTTTATGCGGCGTTTCAATACGTACCGCGGACCCGAGGAGCAGATTCAAGTACTTTATACGGCAGGCGGTCAGGTTCTACCATTTATGACCGTGGTCCGACAGGATATGACGGCGGTTGTGAGCTGGGTCTAAATAAATATCTATAGAAACCTATAAGAAGGTATCTTATGCCCTCTTTGAAGAAGTCGTCAAGTATTCCCAAAAAGTTAGGAGTAAAAGGGGACGATACGATCCTCAAAGATGCTATTGACTTCCTATTTCAAATAAAAGGAATTCAATATATTCAGAAACACCCGGACTTTGTGACGCCAACCGCTGAGGAATTTTTCAGCCACGTGGCAAATCTGACAACTGAAGGGTCCCCTAAAAAACGGACATGCCTCTCCAATCGTTTTACCTCATTCCTATGCTTTCTGACACCGATGTTCCACGATGTTCATATGTGCTCGTCTATCCTATCCAGTCTTACAATTACCGTCTATGCTCTTACACTCTATACAACTACGAGCAGTTATTTACGTGAAGCCCCGCCAACAGCGCCGTTAAACAAAGCGTTACAAGCGATTGATACTACCGCAACCGTAAATTCTATACGCCCATCCCTATATCATTTCATTACAGTATATATGCCGTATGTTCCGAAGCAGGCGATAGAGAAGCTTGTAGCGGTGACGGAGGAGTTTATGCGGCGCACGCTTACCAAACTACCGACTCATGTAAAGTCGCATTTGCCGGCGCTAGATATTCAAGAGATTGGAAAGGATATTTGCCACGGTTTGGATACAGTTTACAATTATTCGCCCTTTTTTCTACAATGGAAGGCACCGGTTGCTGTATTGTTAACACGGTGCGGTATGGAGCCGTGTCGGTCAATGTGCGAGGAGATTGCCGATTTTGTAAAGTCAAAAGTCCATCATGATGGGCAAATTGCTTAATACCGACGGCGTGTCTGTCTGCGGGTTCGTCGGAACCCTTTGCGTGTGTTTTTACCACCCCTATATACACCAAGATATCTACCTATAATACCTGAAGGTCCCGCATCGGGTTCTCCAGATATACGAGTACTATTAAATACTCTTTTAACATTGTGAAATAGTGCATCTGAATTTAGGAATGTTTGATTAAGACCACCATATGTATCGGATGAGAATTCTCTTGAATCAATCGTAATCATCTGGTTTGCTTGTACATTTGGTGGTAGATAAGCCATATATGGGATTTCATCCGCACGAAGATTAAATTTTAATAAACGGACTTCCATTACTGGATGACGACGGGGAGAAGGACCGGCATTGCTGCGACCAAGAGGTCCTGCTAATGTATCATAACCGATAAAGACGTGGGGTTTACTCCAAAGTAATGATAAAATGGGTAAACTTGCTTCACGACCAGGTTTAGGGGAAAATGGTCCTTCAAGTGTATATTCTTTTCCTTGTACTAAATATCTTGCGGGAGTTCGGTGCGCATCTCCACGCCAATTTTGCTTCGCGACGTTATTCATTTCTATTTAGAGTCAGGAATCTTATTTTATAAAATGCCTCAGTGCGAAGTTTTAAAGAAGAGCGGGAAGTCCTGTGACAAACCCGCAGAGCACACATACGAAGGGCGTGATATTTGCGAGAAACACTGGAAGACGCTACCTAAGAAAGTGCGTAAAGAGTGCCGGCGTCGTGCCAAAGCCCTCAACGAATATACTCATATTCTCAAGTATGTATTAAACGAAGTTGTCAAAAACAAGCGTATGAGTTACCGTCAGATGGCTGATCTTGCGAACGCAGCGGCGGATGTGACCGGTACGCTCAATAAAAAAGAGCGGCGGGATATTATTAAACTGATTATTACAACTGTACGCCTACGCCGTGAAACTACGCCTGCCCAGGAATCTACAGCACTTGGAGCGCTTGGGGAATTGATACAGGATATCTGTGATACATCGCCGGATTAACTGACAGAACGTACTGAGGATCGTCGCCATTCGTCAAGTAAATATCTAGTCCAACACGTGGATGCCGAAATAGGATATCCTGCTCAAAGTAGTCAATAAATCGGCGAATGCCCTCCCAGGAATCACTGCTTCGTCGCAGACCTAGGACTAATGTTTGAAGTGCAGGAGCGTAGAAGGAGCGTTCGGTGTACCAGACGCGCCAGAAGCGTTCAAACTGGAACTCTTTACAATTGGCGAGCTCTGCCTCGTCTAGAATGATTGTGACAACCGGTACGGGTTGGTAGGGACTGAAGTCAATACTGCCGGTGCTTACACCGTCAAAGATAGACATTTGGAAGGAAGAATATGTAATCGTAGTACGCTTACATATCCTTTAATCGTCAGCGGCACTTTCAATTTTTTCAACCGATTGAGGGGTTGCGGGAAACACCACGGCGCGCAGCGGCGGCATAAGAGCCACCGTTAGGCTCACGAATATCGGCGCGGCAGACAGGGCAGTGTACACTCTGATCTAGCCACGAATCTAAGCATTCACGGTGGAACTGGTGGGAGCAGTGGAGCTGCCGCCACTGATGAGAACTTTCATTGTCGGCGTAGGTATGCTCCTGGCAAATTGCACAATTGACATCTGCTCCAATAGTGGAGCCTTCTACAACGGTAGAGCCGGCGTCAATCTGCGCCCGCGTAGCTACGACATCCACCTCGTGCCAAAACCTGCGATTACCAACAGTGGTGGTAATAGGAATATCAATCCCCCCAAGCATAGCACCGGTAAGAATATTAAGGAATGAGGTAGCGTCTCCTCCATTGACTGTGTTATTCGTAAGATTGAGGAGTTCGTTTGCCGTGATGAAGTTACTAGGATTCCTCTGCCGCCTAGGAGGCGGAGGGGTATTAGTTGTAGTAGGTTCCGCTCCTGGTGCTCCCGCTCCCGCTGTACGGGTTGTCTGACCAGATGGTAGGTCTACAGTAGCACGGCGACGAATCTGCGCCTGCGGCGTCACGGGATTGAGGGGAATTTCAACACGAATATTGGATGTGGTAGGGATAGCGTTATTAAATACATTGTTTAGAGCGCCTAAGATATCGGGTACGCCGGCGGGCGGCGCAGGCACAGTATTACGGTTTTGGCTACGACGCCACTCCTCAAAGGCGGCACGGCGCACCTGTGCCATATAGATATTGTAGATGTGCTGCTGGCGAGTAAATGTCGGTTGGAAGAGTGTACTTATACGGTGACGGAAGTAGTTTACCATTTCATTGGGAAACATTGTCTCGTCGTACAGGACCTCTGGCATAAGATTATGTAGTTCATCTAGTGTAGAGAATCCATAGACAGTTTCATACTGCTGAGGATTGTACGTCATCGTGTTGGAATTCATCAATTTCGGTCTATTTTACTTTAATTTTTGATTCTTTAGACGGAAAAAATTTGAAGAGTCTAAAGTATTAAAACAGCAATAATAAAAGAACCGTAACAGAATGACCGAGATGTCAACAACGATAGGGCTGGTAAATTTAGGAAACACATGTTTTCTAAATGTTGTTCTACAAGCACTACGTCTTTCCCCTCCGCTATGTGATATGTTTCTAATACACAATGTTGAGGCACGTAAGGAAAGTAATAAAAAGCAACTTTTGGATGCTTTTCAAATAATTATACGCGATTTCTGGCGGCATTCGCTGCCTCCAGGCGCTAAGCCAACGCTTAATCCCCGTGGGTTTCACGGGGCGTTCTTGCGTACGATTCAAGAGTCAGGAGATGATTGGCACCGTTATGGGCAGCAGAGTGATGCGGCGGAAACGATCCAATATATTCTGAACGGGATTCACGATGCTATGTATAAAAAGGTTATAATGCAAGTGGTTGGTAGTGTAAAGAATCCAGAAGAGCAGGCGTATATCAAGGCGATTGAATCGTGGAATGCGTTCTTTAGCAAGGAGTACTCGCCGATTATTGAGAATTATAACGGACAGACGCAGACGGAGGTGATATGTGATACGTGTAAGGTGGTGAGCACTCGTTATGAGCCGTGGCTAATGTTAAAGGTCCCCCTGCCCGGCGGAGATATGCCGAATCGTACTAAACTTGATGCTACTCTGACCGATTGTTTGAATCTAGCTTTTGCAGATGAGAGTTTGGACGACTATCAGTGCGATTCGTGTAAGACAAAGGGAAAGGCGACCATCAGGAATCGTATTTCTCGTATGCCAGATACGATTATTCTAACCCTCAAGCGGTTTACAAACAGTATGCAAAAGGTGGCTGGTAAGGTGGTATGGGATATTGAGCAGTTTGACTTTCGTCCGTGGATGGCGTTCAAGGGCGACCCATTTAATAAAATTTACACTCCTCCTATTTACGAGACAACGGCGCTCATTGAGCAGCAGGGGTCGTTCCGCGGCGGACATTATCGGATGTACGCAAAACAGGAGCAACAGTGGTATGAATATGACGACAATGATATTCGGAATGTACCCGGCGAAACTGCGACGGGTTGTGACGCCTATATCGCATTCCTATCACGTAAGAATCGGATAGAGTCAATGAATCTACAAACGCTACATCATATTCAAGCGCTCAGGGCGAGTCAGCCTATAAAGCCGCAGGCAGCCGCAGAGGCGTGAATAGTAAATAAAATGAACTAAGTAGAGGTGATATGAACTTTAATCCGTTAAAATCGGTGACGCCGGTGGCACCTAATTCAAATATCATGGGCAATGTTACCAATGCTTTTTCAAACATATGGATAATCCTTGGTATTGTAGTGGTTGTAGCAGTTTTATGCTATGTTTACTACAAAAAGATTGGCTATTATGTTACTTTAGGTATAGATAACCTTACCGAGGTCATTAAGGGACGTCAAACGGTAAGTGCCGAGTTTGGCACAGCGGGTAATATGGACGCCCCTGGAGATTTAGTAGCGACACTGAAGCCGATGGATCAGATGGGGTCAATGAATCGGATAGACGAGGGGTCCCCGCCCCACCCCAATTTACCGAGCGTGCCGAATCGCCCGTCCGGTATGCCTGGAGCGCAGTCGGGTCAGCCTGGTACCTTCCTTTCAGGCATACTACCTCACCCGAATTTTAGCACGGGTGGCAAGCAGGTGTTCAACGTGAGCCGCAATATTTACGCGTATCACGATGCCGCAGCGGTTTGTGCCGCCCTAGACTCGGATCTAGCGACCTACGAACAGGTGAAGGATGCGTACGACCAGGGTGCCGATTGGTGTAACTATGGCTGGGTGAAGGGACAGATGGCGGTCTATCCTACGCAGAAGGAGACATACGAGAATCTACAGAAGGGACGCCCACAGTACCATAACGCGTGCGGACGCCCAGGTATCAACGGTGGATACTTTGACAATCCCGAACTCCTATTTGGCGTGAACTGCTTTGGTGTACGTCCTCCGAAGAATGCAATGGACGAGCTGAACAATAGTGAAGTTGCGCTCCCGCCGACGACTGACGAGATTGAATTTGAGAAGCAGGTCCAGAAGTTCCGTGATCAGCTGGATGATACCACGGTGCTACCTTTCAATAAGAACTCCTGGTCCGGTTAACCCAAATATCCAAACAATAACGATTATCAGTGATAATACATATTGTTCTCCGCTCCGCTCCGCTTTGCCCCGCTCTACTCCCATCTATCCGCATCATATTCGTACTGGTTACTATCAACATATTCACCCTGTTCGTCTTCTACAATAATGTCGGCGTCAACAAGCACGCCAATTTCACGCTGTACGTAAGACAATAATATACTTTCTATCCCTTTGCGCCAACCTGGCAAGTCCTCCTCCCACGTACGTACAGGAAGCCGAGCCCAGAAGGCGTTCCAATTTTTGAAGCAACGTACGTCTAGCCATTCTTGCCACATTGTTTCTACATCACGATTCCATTCGGCAGGATATACCGAATTTGGACGTGTTCTATAAATGTTTACATCTTTATATAATTTCATAGTACACAACGCACTACACATACTGCGACGGAATAACTTTTCGGATATTCCTAGATTGAGGTGTTTTGTCTTTAATAAATCTATAAATAAGTCGTTCATTTCCATAATTGTTTCTGCTGGCGTCCCTTCGTGATCTTTTCCTTCAATACAAGTGTGAAACCAATGTGTAATTTTATTATATTTGATTTTGTGTTGTATTTTATGTAATAAAAATGTATTCATCGCGCCGCCAAAAGCAAAAGTCTGCGAATCCACAAGTAAGTTCTAGAATTACGTCGGAGGTTTTTTGGAACCGGCATCCGCAGCAGCCCCGCCGATAACGGTCTTTTTGAGGTACTCCGTCGTCTTAGACCCTCGTCTATTTTGTAGGAAATCTAGGATCGCCGTAGTCTCATCTCCAGAGCGAGCAGGATGTGATGCGTAGTAGGCGTGTAGTTGCTCTTCTAGAAACCCCCAGGAGAGTGGGTTTGCTTGGGAGCGCGACGCACGCTGTAGGGTAGCACCGTTAATTTGAAGGACGGCATTTTTCATACCGGTAGTCTCCAGATTTGTGAGTATCTTCGTTTCGTATTGTGAGCGCATTGTACGGGCATTGGTCACTTGTTTATTCAGAGCCTCGGCAAGATTGTCAAAATGAACATAGTGCCGGACAGCCTCAACGAGATCTTTATTCGCAGTCCCAGTCGCCATCTTACCTGCGACGGGTGTTTTTCTTTGACTTACGTGCCGAACGACGGTTTTTGCGCGACATATCCTTAAAAGCATTTGTCAGGTTTTGGCTAGCAAAGGGGACATTTAAGTAATTTGCGGGTACTGCACGTGAGGGGGCACGCATAGTCTCTTCCTGTGCCTTAAGATTTGCGATCTCTTTTAACCGAGCAGCTTCTTCTGCTACTATCCTTTTACGATATGCATTAATGTTAGCGGCAGTTTTAGCATTTTTTGCACGTAGTTCAGCAAGCACTTGTGGCTTGAGAGATTTAGGCATAGCGGCAAAGCGCGCTGCGTCTTCTAAGTAGCAAGTATCACACTCACCGGGTATCATTGGACGGTACGCCATTCCTAATGTCTACGGGTGTTTTTCTTCGTCTTGCGCGTGCTCTTACGGCTCTTCTTGGAATTTAAGTATAGTGCTACTAATCCATTGCTGTTTGTAACTCCAGGCGGCAACGACTCATACTCGTGTTCGGCGAGTGTGTAATTTAAACCACTGCGAGAAGGGCGTCCATACTTTGCCTGAAACGCCTTATTATACGCAGCCTTACGACGAGTCTGATTCCACTGCGAGGCGTTAACACGGAGCTGCTGTTTGGCATTATTGGCAGCCTTTTTATTTGCCGCGGATGCTCTATTTGCGTTTGTCAAAACATACGCATTCTGTCGGGCAAGCTTGGGTAAGTTGTTCTGGGCACGTAGGTAAAGGTACTCGGCGGTAGGCTGGGTTGCACGGGTAAGCAGTTCAGGACCCCTGCCTTGTGTTGCACGGGTAACTAGATCCATTTTTTTCTACTAAATGACTAGATTTTTTTAGGCTATAACATAGGCTAAAAAATTAAAGAGAATGTGTCCACCAATCTCTTAGAAAGAGATGCGGTCCCTGTAGGTTTCGAACCTACGACCTTACGGTATTTATGGATTTAACAGCCATATGCTCTACCAACTGAGCTAAGGGACCATGGGAAAGGACAGTATCTCACGAACCTGATTTGAACAAGTGACCTAAGGAAAATTGTTGAGCAGTTTGCTAAAAACTACAGTCCTCCGCTCTACCAAGCTGAGCTATCGCGAGTGGTTTTGTGTTTTTATGTTTTTGCGTTTTTCTATTTTTACTGGGTTTTAATGGGGTTTTCAGACATTTTTATTTGTTTTTTTTGAAGTTTAGGGTGGAAAGGTATAGGAAGGAAGGAGGTGTTATATATTTTTGGGGTTTAGTTATCAGCAACCATTTACGCCTTGGCGACAAGGGGCACCGCCGGCTTCAGGTAGTGAGGCTTGAGGAAGCGCTGGAGGTTGAGGATCTTGAGCTCATCCTTCTCCGTCAGCGCAAGCAGCTTGCGCAGCGCCGCATCCGCCTTGATGACCTGCTTGTCCATCAGCTGGTGGGACTTGGCGTAGGCGCAGACCTTCGTCGTGACCTCCGAGCGCGAGAGCAGGGAGCCCTTCGCAACGCCGAGGAACGTGCAGAGCGCGTCCGAGATGGGCGTCGGCTTCGTGAAGACCGACTCCTTCTTCACGACCGGCTCACCGCCCTCCGTTACGGTGGCAGCGCGACGGCGGCGACCCTTAGACGCCTTCTTGATCTCGCGCGGAATCTGCTTCTCCAGCTTCTTCATGTCCGAGAGGACGGCGCCGAGCACCGTGCGCAGGGAGTTGACCTTCTCCACGAGGGAGGTGAAGTCCTTGACGACGTTGACCTCCTCAACGGGCGCCGCGACGGCGGCGGGCGCCGCAACGGCGACGGGGGCAGGCGCAGGGGCGGCGACAGGGGCGACGACCTTGGCAGGGGCAGCCGGCGCGGCGGCGGCGGCAGTCTTCTTGGCGGCGGGGGCACGCTTGGCAGGGGCAGAGCTCATTGTTGTTATATGTGTGACCGAGGAGTTTTTTGGCTCAATCAAACGCGGGGAATACTTAGTACAGTGACAAAATTTGCTAGCAATCAATTTTGTTCCATCGGAGGGTGAAAAATTCCCGAAAACAGGTGCGGAAAAAATCTTTTAAACCGTTAGAGAGATGGAAAATTCTTGCTCACGCTGTAAAAACATAAAATCTAAGCGGAACCCGAAGACCCGATGCCCTAATACATCTACACACGGCGACTATTGCGGCGTACACTATAAACACCCAACTCCGTGGGTACAACATACAGTACCAACGCCAGGAAGGATACGGCGGATAGCAAAGCGCGCGGAAATAACAATTGCTACACGAACAGCCGCCGCCAAAATACAACAATGGTTCAGGGACCAAAATGGACGGCACAATGTGCGCACGCGCGGTCCGGCATACTATATTCGTTCCGTCTGTGTCAATGATGCCGATTTCTTCTCCACCGATCCGATAGCCGATATCAGCGGCGCCCTCTTCTTTTCGTACAAGGACTCCAAACAGCATATCTATGGATTTGACTTGCGGTCTATTGCCACCCTGATTGCAAACGGGATCAATGACGAAAAGGTAGAGAATCCGTTTAACCGGGACTTTATACCATTGTTAGAAGTGCGGAAAGTCCAGAAACTCGTAAGAAAGCGAACCGCCCATGGGAAAACTACGGAATGGGCAAAATTGGAGCCGTCTACACCGATACAACAGTATCGTATGAAAGTTGTTGACTTATTTCAAATTATAGATCAATTGAACTATTATTCATCACCCGAGTGGTTCCTCAATTTGACCCTAGAGGAGCATCAACGATTCTATCGGCAGATTTATGCTATATGGACGTATAGGGCAAATCTATCCGCCGAGCAAAAGCGTCAGATAGTGCCAAACTATGCAACGACACTCTTCAAGCATTCACCATTTGTAATATCCACTTTTCCTATTGACCGTATGGAAAAACTCAATATGGGTGTTATTCGTATTATGATTACATCGGCGGAGGATAAAAACGATAGAATTTTAGGCGCTATGTATATTATAAGTACTTTGACTCTTGTTTGTGATTCAGCAAAACAGGCGTATCCGTGGTTATATGAAAGTGTTGTAGGAGACGATGATGTAGTAGTTCAACCGGCACCCCGTTTTTTTGGCTTTGGAATAGGAGGCTGGTTGACCGATATTTTGAACTTAGGAGCGCCACAGCCGATGCCACCGCTATTATTACCGCCGCCGCAGACCTAGAATTTTTCGCCGTTGGGCGGATAAAAATTGACGCCCCTTTTTGCTTCATTGCCGATCAGCATTCCCCATCTTGTTATTACTCGCTTATCCTAAGTAACAACAACTCGCAAAGCAAAATGTCCGTCGTAACTGCCGCCAAGTTCTCCCTTTCCAATCTCACCGTTGACCCTGTCAAGAAGGGTCTGGACAACTCTCCCGCGGCGATTGTCTACATCAACTATGCTGGCGGCAAGCTCCGTGTCCAGTCTCCGCGTATGCCGGTCCCGTTTGACTCTGGTGACTACCAGGGCAACGGTAAGTTCAAGCTGAACCTGGACTTCCGTAACCGTACCAGCAACCCGAAGGTTGCCGCGTACTACGATATGCTCCGGGCGATTGACGACTTCGTCATTGACGCGGGTGTCAAGAACTCCAAGAACTGGCTGGGTCTAGATAAGGTCAGCCGCGAGACAGTGAGCGCGCTCTACACGAAGAGTGTCCGCATCGGCAAGGACAAGGAGGGCAAGGACCGCTCCCCTGTCCAGTCGGTCGCCATCAAGAAGAACTACAAGACGCAGGTCTTTGATGCCGTAGTCTACGATGACCAGGATCGTAAGATTGAGGGCGTCACGCCGATGGAGGTGCTGCGCCGCGGTGCCGAGGTCAAGTGCGTTCTGGATGCCACGAGCATCTGGGTCGCGGGCGGCAAGTTCGGCATCAGCTGGAAGCTCGTCCAGGCTCGTGTAGAGCAGGCGGCGGACACGAGCGCGGCGGCTCCTGCGTTCGTAGATGACGATGATGAGGGTGAGACGACGCCTGCGCCCACGACGGCTGCGTTCGTCGCCGATGACGAGGCGGAGGAGGAGGAGGAAGAGGAGGAGGAGGTCGTTGAGCCTGTCCCTGCTCCTGCGCCGGCTCCTGCACCGAAGAAGGTCGTGAAGAAGGCTGCTCCTCGCGCTTAAACACATAAACCAACACAACCCCAAAAAAAAAATCAAACGCATAAATAAATGGATTCCAAACCCGTTTGGGCATACAACTGGTGCTATTTTTTCGCTGTGATTGGTGTTGCCAGTTTAATTACAGGCGTTGCGAGCTTATCACTTTATAAGAAGATGGGAACGGTACTTATTATCGCCTCGGTTATCGCGGCGCTCATACAGGCGGCAACGGCATTTACCCTTTTTTATATGTGCCGATCGTCACTACAGCCTAATATTATGTATTGATATGTTGTAACAAAGTTACACGTTATCAAGCCAGCGTATTTAAGAGTTGGTGGAGCCGCCGAGCGAACGCGAGTTCGCCGGAGAGTTGCGTACAAAACCCTGTAGGGTAACCGACGCCGAGCATCCACCCGTCGTGTTGCACGTCGCCGTGGCTCCAGGATTGGCATTTGCGTTGGTTTGACCGGTGAGGAACCCGCCCTGGATTATGTCGGTGTATGTCTGTCCAGAAGGACCGGTGCCGCGGGCACCAGCGGACGGCGCCTGTTCGGCGTTCTTAGTCTGCGGATTGTACGAATATTGGTCATTGAGGCGCCATCCGTAGAGTGCAAGTTGCTTACGGCGCGCCGTAGTGAGACTCGCATCAAAGTTTGTAGTCGGCATGTTCTACGTAGGTCCAACATTTTCTACAGAACCCCGAAACATTAATGGAGGAGAGCAGGGACCAATTATTGCACCAGGGTTAGGCACGGCAATAGGACACGGTGGAGGGGGCGGTAGCCGTGGAAAATATTGCGCAAAACGCGTTGCCGGGTTATAGGGATCGTTAGCAGCAAATAATACCGCATTTTGAATACTTAGAGTAGTGCCGGATGCTGGTGCGGCAACCACATCCATGTAGGGAACATTATTACTATCTCCACGTTGTACGGGCACCGATACATTGCTAATATACATCGTTGTACACTGTTGCAATTGCATACGCCCCGATTCAGATAGAGATTTATAGGAATTGCCAAGTGCTACATAGTTTATCGGTGTTGATAAAATAGCACTTTGAAATGTTACAGTTGAGGTGACCGTTGATATAGTTGATACAAAAGGCGGTTCTACATTTATAGTAGATGTAAATGTTGATAACGATGATACAAATACGGATGATATAGTTGATATAAATGTTGAGAATACAGGATATACGCTAATTGATATTGGCACGATACCCGGAATAGGAGGACAGTACTTATTGCCTACAGGAAGCGTAGGCGGCTGCGGATATCCTCCACGTTTGTATATAGAATACATTCCTAATCTAATGGATTATATCTTTTATAGTTAGGGATGCCTACCGCGCCACCGCCGTATGGTATTTTGATTGATATCTTAATGTATGGACTATATCTATTTATTGCTCTAACTGTCGTATCATTTATTGTTGGTATGGTAAACGGACAATCGTGTTGCGTAGGACCGAAGAACTCGTATGAGCATTTTCAGGATATTGGGACCAAAATAGATAATCATATCTATAAGTCATTACTGGAGATGACTGCTACAATTGATATGTATACTCAGAAATTACAAAATACAATTGACGAGACGGGTTCTATGAAAGTTCAGACGTGTTCTATTTATAATGGAGTCCATGATAAGTTTGTTAAGAGCAAAGCTTCGGAGGTAGCAGATACATCGGAATTTCAGCTACCGAAGAATCAACAGAAGATAATGCAGATGAACCGTGAAAAAAATGCCGAGAATTCGTGGAAAAATCAGATGGAGTTGTATATGTGGAATAACAAAGAGAAAGGGATGATTGATTGTACTAAGGTAACTATACCAAAGGCTACTATTGCCAGTATAGAAGAGGATTTTCAAGATGTTGCAGAGGGTCCTATTGCTCCCGCTACACTAGAAAATCTATCGCAGGATCTACAAGGAAAGATGCAAATATTTAGCAAATTGTTAGAAAGCCCAACAGTCATAATATGGCTAGCAGAGTGTATATCAATTCAGGGTACATCCAATTATCTAACTAACTATATCTATAATGTACAAGTGAATGCAATGATAGATAAATGTATTTCAAAAGAAACTAATGTACCAGGATTTAAGGATAAAAGCGAGAAAGAACAAGAAGGCATTACAAATCGTGCACAATTTAAATGTAAGATTGAACAAATGAAGAATGGACCTAAGATTGAAGATTTCCAAAATTACGTTAATAATGAATTTAGTTTCCCTGTGCCTTTTCCTACATTTGGAATGTCAGCAATACAAATTAAATGTTATAAGATTCTTTCACAAGGACAAGACTTGCTCAATAAGTTTTCAAAAATGATAGGAGCAACCTATAAAGATACTGTAAAATCGTATAGACGAATGAATAATACGAACAATACCTATATTGCATATAAAAATCAAATAGATAGTGTTACAGATAAAAACTATACGAAAGATCAAGCACAATCATTTAATTCGTAACCCCGAAGTAGGGAGATGCTGAAACGCTTTGGACATATTATTCCTTGGATTTTAGTCATCGTACTTGGGCTTCTTGTTCTATCCATGTTTGCCATGTATAGATCATTTCTATTTCCTTATCCTGAGGGATTTGATGATGTTCCGCCGCCGCCAGCGGACCCCGCGAAACGAATGAGGGCGATTCATGATATGAAGACAGCGGCAGAGGGTGTACAGGTAGAATCGTCTGACGATATGATTAGCAATATTAATGCATTTATATTAAAGGCTATGACAAATATGGTTGAGTCCTATGCGCCGTTGCCAGATTTTATTAATGATAAACTTGGTAAAATCATTGATGTTACCGATGATACATGCTTTATCGTAAGATCTATTGAGGCAAAATATACAAAACAGACACTAGCACAGTTAAAGTCGCCGCCGAGACGACCGACGCCGATAACACAAAAGAATGTGAAAAAGTTTGCGATGAAGAAAAGCCAATTTTTAGCCGAGCATAAGAATGCCGATCTTATAGAATGTTTTGAAGGAGGAGGAGGCACCGATATTAGCGGTGTGGATATTAGCGGCGCTACATCCTTTGTGTCATCCTTGTTTAAGAGCGATGACGAGGAAAAAGGTAAAGGCAAGGATAAGGGTAAGGGTAGCAAGGATATCGGCGACGTCACGGATATTAGTGGATATACCTTTGGAACACCGAAGTCGTTTGATGATGTGCCGGTAAAGGATAACAAAGAAGCAATGAAGAAAAAGCACGTAGAGGAGAATAAGCAGATTCTACGTATGAAGGTAAAATTGTTAGACATACAGACAAAAGTAGAGGCAATTATGAATACCGATGATTATAAAACATTGGTAGCCAAATTGAAGAAAGTGCCTATAACCGCAGAATTTGGGTCAGACTTTATTAAGAAGAACAAGGCAGAGATTGTGGAAGGATTCAAAGATTCTCCATATAAGTTCCCTGTACCTTATAAAAACTCGGAACTAGATGATACACAAAAAGGGTATTTAAATGTATTAAACACATCCTATGTTTTGTTAACGACTTTAGGCAATGATTTAGGGAAAGAGTTTACAACAGCCCAAACTGCCTTCACAAATCTAGTCACTAACTATAAGTTAATAGACCCTTCATATAGAGCCTAAATTCATAACAAGTTCATTCTCTCCTGTCGGCGGCTCACCGTATTCATTAAGGCTAGAGCCCGATGAGGTAGTCTCATCGTCATTAGTTTTTGGACTACCGTTCATCAGACTTAATACGAGACCAGCGCGCGCTGTATCGGCAACAGAGCCAGGCTTAGGCGGACGACCGCGAATCTTGCCCATAGATGTAGGCTTTACCTCCTTTTTGGGCACATAGGGATGAGCTTTCCATAGTTGCGGCTCTGGAATATCAGCCGCTTTATCAACTACTTTTCCTTCGTACACCGTCTTTTTGGACGGATTACGAAGTCGCAGACCGTTAAACTTCTTGACCGAGCCGCCTTTTATGAGAGTACACCCATTGCTTACGTAACGTTCGCAAAGTAAAGGTCTTGAATTCAGAATTTTTTCAAACAAGTTGGCAGGCAAATATTGTAGGCACCAACGACGCGTTTCATCGTACAAGACAAGGGCAATTTCAACCTTGCCCTCTTCCCGCACGGTTTCGGTTCCTATAAAGATATCAATCCATTGTTTTGCAATTGTGTTACATTGGTCGGACGAAAGTAATGCGCCGTCCATAGGATTCCACGCATCTAGGGTTGCGAGAAAGAGCGCTACCCGTTCAACCGTTGGAGAGCCCGACATAATAAGATTCCACATCTTGGACCACACCGGCACAATAGGATCTACATCCCCGCGAAATCCGAGTTCACTCCGTTCCCAACGACGAAGAATCTGGGTTACCCCGTCGGTAGTATACTTTTCGGACGAAATACTCATTGCTTGCGCGATATAATTAATATATTTGCGAAATATATGTATACTGAGCGGGTGAATTTCAGGATTCGTTGTCCTAGATGATAGGCAGCGTAGTTCAATAGAATTGAGAATATTGTAAATATGATGGGGGTCGTCCTGATTCTTCAGGACCCGCTCATTTACCTTAATCTTCTTAAATGTATTCATAAGCAGGGCGATTTCTTTGTCGGCAACGGGAATCCAACTACTTAGTCCGCCGACTACGGTCGCATCTTGGGATGTGATATAGAAGGAGAGTGTAGCGCGCAGTAGCGCATCGGCAGTTTCGTGTTGGAAAAGCCAATTGCGTGTAGAGATACGACGCGAAACAACGAAATCGGGAAAGAGACTGCTGCCGAGTAGACATTCCCAATGTTTTCCTCGTGCGGCGTCCATTAGGATGCGGCTGCCCCGTTCATTCCGCACCGACCCCAGAACCGGTGTTAGAATCCAGGCGTGCGGAATAAGATCATCATTTTCTACTACCACAAGTTCATCGCTAACTACCTCTTCACTTTCTAGGGATGCGAGGATTTCACGTACCCAGGCGTGTCGGCGAAGATTAGGACGCACTTTTGTTTCAGGGGCGGCAGCAGGAGCAGGGACGCCGTTAGGAACGGTTGCGGCAGTTTGGATATGAACCTGGAGTTTTGCGCGGGACCATTCCATTTGGCTCAAATTCTGGATATAATCGTGATATTTGGCGATATTCTCCGCCTCCTCTAACGACGCTGTAATATCGTAGTTAGGGTATCGTGTAGGAATAGACTCACTGAAGGCGACGAGCGCTTGGTTGAAATCGGGCGGAACGTCGGTCACAGTGGAGGATACAATCGCATCACTCAGACCGCATAATTCTCTATAATAGAAATTAAGGTCTTCGGACGTTGGTATATATTCTGTATAGACTGTACGACTATACAGAGTTCTTCCTTCTACGATGTCAATACAGACCAGTTTCTTGACTGTGTCAGTCATTAATTAATAAGTATGCGGATAACTTTAGACTTCAAATTTTGCACACCCTTATTAGGAACGATGTCGTGTGCTATACGACTAAAAGCGAAAGGATCGGGGTACGTGAAGGAATCAAGCGGGAACAGCAATGAATTGAATTCAAAACTGAGCGAGATGATGATGCGGCGGGACCAGGAGATAAACCAAATCTTCCAAACTGATACAGCCCCCTATCAACTAGATAGTGATGGTCCGATTCCGAAGGCAATGAATTTAGCGGTCTATTCAATCGCTCTGGATAAGTATGTTACAGAGAAACAGCAACGGACACTTATGTATAAATCCCCAGCAGAACCGGATTATGAGAATATGTTTGAGGTCGTAGCCACATTTTTATACGCCGTGAAGGCGGAGAATATTAAGGGGTATAAGCCGCCCCGTCGCCAGGCGACGCATTTGGAAGTTGCACAATTTACGACGCCCCGCTGGGGAGCGTGTATGCTTCACGTATTTCTATAATTGTTTGGAATCCAGACATATATAGACTTCGCCCCCGCCTCTTGTTTACGTAGAGGGGTTCGCTTGGTAGTTAATGGAATTTGTAAGGGACGGTACGTAGAATTTACCAGATGCCATCGCAATCGCATTGGGGTCATTCTTGATTGCCAGTTGTACTTGGTTATTGTAGAGATTGACTGTGGCGCCAAGGTTGTTGCGGATTTCGGTGTCTGATAAAGGACGATTGTAGACACGGAATGCGCCAATTCCGCCTTGGAATGGCATTTCGGAAGGAACCCTCTTGTAAAGAGGATTGATAGATGAACCGCCGCCAAGTGAATATCCGATATAGCCCATTGTATTCCGGGGCGTGAGTCCACCCATACTGACGGGACCGATACCGTTGATATATACACTGTGATTTCCCTGATCATATACGTGAACAACGTGCGACCACTGTCCAGAAGGAATTGCACCGGCATTGAAGAATGTGTAACCCTTTTCGTTGGACTGTAGAGCAATAACGAGTTGACCCTTGTAGAGTGCCATGGCTGTATAGCTTTGTGCAAAGGAAGGACCATTGAGGACGGCAAGAATCTCGCACGTGTCTACATTGGGATTGATCCATAGTTCGCGCGTCTCGGCATACTTCGTTGCAATGCCAATTGTCATCGTTGCACTTGTTGCCTTATTCCACTCTTCAAAGGGCGGTAAATTCGTTCCTGGTGGGTTGTAGTATGAACCGTATGGATGTACAGGTCCAGGAACACTGCCTCCAATAATACCGCCCCAAGGATTGCTCCAAAAAGTGGTTAGTCCTACATAGGTAATTGGAGCACTCCACACCAGATTATTATTGCTTCTGATAGTGACAACAAGTGATTGCGAATTAGATGCATTATTTGTCACGGATGCGTTCATGTAGGCTAAGAGAGTTGTCCACTTTCCGTCCTCTGGCGCCTGCCATTGTGCGGGTCCCATAGTGTATACAACAGAGTAGTTTGTCTTCTGATTGCCTGATATTCCCATTCCTTCTCCAGGATAACCAATGTCTTTTAGGGGCACTTCGCCGCTGGCAAAAATAGGTCTAGACGCATCAAACGGCGGCGCCATGTATAGTATATAGGCGCCAGGGCTGGCAGGCCAGTATTGCGACCACAATGACGACCTGTAAGATTCTACAGAATCGCTCGTGTATTTACATTCATTTTGCGAGTTAATCATCTTTGTATATCCGCCGTCGGATATTATATAGACCTTATTTCCCTGGTTGTCTTGGTCAAACCGAGCAATAGGTACCTTTGTAGAACGATCCGCAATAGCAGGTCCATACATTGCAGCAGGGAACGATGCCCACTTGGATGTGTAGGTTGACCGAATTGTATCAGAAGCCGGACCATTTACAACATTGGACGCGGGTAGTCCAAGCACTTGGTTTACAAGATTAGGCGTTCCTAGAACGGTTGTGCCGTCAAGTTGTATGCCATATTTATCAGCAACACGCGTTCCAGAGGCAATAGCCGATCCGACATACATAGCATTTACAGATGTCCATTTTCCGTTTGTCGTATAATCCGCCTTTACAGAAGGATCCGCCAAGGCGGCACTATCTAAGTTGAGGACTAATCCGTCACGCGTTATTCCAACGCAAGGGGGAGAGGATGAGCGCTGCGTTGTGATACCGAGGCAACGCATTACGGCAATATCTTGTTGTACGGGGTCATCCGTCTTTGTCATTGCGTTGTATGTATTCTGGAAGAGTGCCTTCACATTGCCCCACGTAAGGGTATTGAGTTGACCGATTGTTTCGGGTTCTGAAGGGTAATTCGTGCCGGCTGGTTGGCATCCTGCGATACGCCATTGCTGCTGAACACACTGATCAAAGAACGGTCCAGGTGTATTATCGGGCAAATTGCAGGGGTCAAATCCGGTAGTACCGATACAGAGCCACATAGCGGCTTGTTGTACAATAGGTGTACTTCCAGTCTTTATCATATTATAGATAGCATCATAACCGGCAACGGCGTCGCCGACGGATATAATTCCACCTGTGTAGAGTACAGGATTGATAGCAACATTCTCGCCCTTCATAATCTGTATTGCAACCTTATCAAATTGCCCAGGAGCATTGCCTGATTTTAACATCTGAACAATAGACCCCTGCGAAGTGAGTCCGACACCTTGTGCGAGGGAAATGAGACAGGCGTTGCTGATTTTACCGTTTATGTCGGGTGTACAGAGTGTTGGTCCAGGCGGTGCGGGTTTGATACCGTTGAGTGGTTTACAGACATCACTATAACTGCCGCCACCCTGAATGAGACATTCGCCGTTGGGAACCCAGTTTCCATTCATATTGTTGACACAATCATTTTGTGAGTATAGACGAATACTGAAATCGGGTGAGGGATAGCCAAAAGTGCCACAGTTGACTCCTTTTGCTGTAACTAAAGGTTTAGCAGGTGTAGTATTACAAGATGCACCATTCATAATAGGAGGTGTATCGCACATAGCCGCCGGAGCAGTAATCTTTCCAACAGTTAAGGAGTTGGGGTATTTTTCGGTGCCGTCGGCGTGTGTAGGAATTCCGCGACCGGATGATGCACAGAATCCGCAGGCACCGTTGACGGAGGGGGCATCAATACCAATACAGGTCTTAATACGCGCGCAGTTCTTAATTGCCTCTAGTTGTTGTGCAAGTTCAAGGTCCCAAATCCACTGACCGTTGCCGTAATTGGGTATTCCATTTACACCATCATCATTGAGACCCTTGGGAAAGAGCGGACCATCAGCCTGTCCTAAGGCGCCGCTGGAGGTCATATTCGGATCGGGTATGTAATACCAGCCACAGCCTACGATTGCGCGCCTTACGTGACGGGGTAAATTTTCGGGCATTTTTGCGGACCGACAGAATTGAATATCGGCATCGGAATACTTGCTGTTGTTATCAGCTTGAAGATTTCGTACAATAATCTTTTCAGGGCTATTCAAATAGACGTCGGGTTGATTTACAACCGGATCCATAACATTTGAATAATCAGGCATTGCAGAGTTCGTCATCACTTCCTTGCCAAGAACATTCTCTAAGTAGTTTTGTTCATATGCGATAAATTGCGATGTTGCCTTCTTTAGAGAAGGCGGTTGTACACCGCCGGATACAGACGATAAAAAATCAGCCAGAGTGGCAATTATAGGCGGGTTACCAACTGTCGCAGATGCTGATCCGGAGGTATCTTGGAAATTCTCAATACTACTGACCTTAGATTTCCGTAGCACTGCTAATACGGTCAATAACACGACCACTATAGCAATTATAATTAACCAGATTGCCATCTGATGGTTCCTCTACATATGTTTTGTTAAATTAAACATATCTAGAAAATGATTCCCATATAACTTATATTCCGCCAACATAATTATCAGGATTTGCTTGGTAGTTAATAGCACTGATGAGAGACGGTACGTAATATTGACCGCCCGCCATCGCCAGCTGATTGGGGTCGTTCTTGGTCGCCATTTGTACCTGATTGACATAGGTACCGATAGTAGCACCAAGATTGTTTTGGACATCTTTGGTGGATAATTCACGGTTGTATACACGGAATGCGCCGATTCCGCCTTGGAATGGCATTGGGGTAGGGAATTTCTGGTAGAGGGGATTGACAGCGGATCCGCCGCCGAGCCAGTAGGACATATAACCGTTATAGTCTACGCGTGTAAGTCCATTCATTACAATAGGACCAATGCCATTAATATATACTTTATTCTTGCCCTGGATATATGTATGAACAATATGCGTCCACTGTCCTACAGGAATATTACCACCCTCAACGTTAAAGAAGGTATAACCCTTCTCAACGGATTTTAGAGCAATGACGAGATTGCCCTTGTAAAGTGCCATAGCCGTATGGTTGCCGCCGACGCCATTATTGACCGCAAGGATCTCGCAGGTTTGCGTATTAGGATTAATCCATAGTTCGCGGCTTTCCGCAATAGGACCTGGGTCAATTTCAAGTGTCATTGTTGCGCTTGAAGCACTATCCCAACTTGAAAACTGCGGAAGATTTCTACCTCCGTTTGTTTTGACATAATAGCCTCCAATAGGACTGACTGGTGATGGTCCAGAGCCCTGGATGTATGCAAACCATGCACCCTTCCCTGCTCCCGTACAAGGGGCAGTAAATGTATCACCAAAGTTTGATACTAGCTTAATTTTCAGAGCCTGTGCTGCCGGTCCTTTCATCATAACATTAATGTATTGTAAATACATATTGAAATCGCCATTTATTTTAGGCTGCCACTGTGTTAATGCCGTGCCAAGAACCGTAAAGTATGTACTTTGATCACCATGAATTCCGAGACCTCCACCTGGGTAACCAATATCCTTTAGTGGTCCAGCAATCGTCATAATAGGTGCAGCAGCACTAAACATAGGAGACATAATTACTGTGTAGGCGCCAGGGCTGGATGGCCAGTAGGTATCCCATTTGTTAGGAGCATAGGAAGATATATCATCGCTTGAGTACTTGCATTCGTTTTTGGAATTGAGTAGTTTCATGTAACCGCCATCCATTACGCCATATACAGTATTTCCCTTGCTATCCGTGCTAAACAACGCAATTGGTACTGGAGGTGTCAGCGCCTGTGGATTGCTACCCTGAATAGCAGGTCCTCCTAGAGCAGCGGGGAACGGCGGAAATCTAGACTTACCAGATTCTACAATGGTGCCAGGGGCAGGTCCATCTAGTACATCAACGGGGGGTTGTCCGAGTGCCTGAGCAATAAGATTGGGGCTCTTAATGACTGTTGTACCATCAAATTGTGCACCTAGTTTGTCTGTTACACGCGTTCCTGAGACGACGGCAGGTCCAATATAAACTGCATTGACTGATGTCCACGCGCCGTTCATTGTATAATTTCCACTTATTGTACTGTCCGAGAAGGCACTACCGTCTAAGTTCATTATCATGCCGTTACGAGTTATTCCAGTACAGGGTTTATCAAGATAGCGCTGCGTTGTAATACCGAGGCAGCGTTGTACCGCAATATCTTGCTGAACAGGATCTGTAGCAGTCATCGCATTGTAGGTATCTTGGAACATCTTCTTCAAGCCGCCCCAGGTGAGTGTATTAAGCTGAGTAATTGATTCTTTCTGCGAGGGGTAAGAGGTACCAGCGGGCTGGCATCCTGCGATACGCCATTGCTGCTGAATGCACTGGTCAAAGAATGGTCCAGGCGTCTTATCGGGCAGATTGCAGGGATCAAAGCCGGTAGTACCGATACAGAGCCACATAGCGGCTTGTTGTATAATATTAGTACTTCCGCCCTTTATCAAACTATAAATTTTATCGTAGCCGACAACGGCGTCGCTTACACTTATAATACCACCCTCATAAAGCGCACGGTTGACATTAATATTTTCCCCCCTTATAATTTGTACGGCAATGGTATCAAATTGATCGGGAACATTGCGTGCTTTTAACATTTTGATAATAGATCCCTGCGAAGTCAAACCAACACCTTGCGCAAGAGAAATGAGACAGGCATTGCTGAGTTTGCCGTTTATGTCAGGGCTACAGAGTGTTGGTCCAGGCGCTGACGGCTTTACCCCGTTGAGTGCTTTACACGCAGCACTCAAACTTTGCCCATTCTGCCCCATACACTGACCGTCTGCCGTCCAGTTTCCATTCATATTGACAGCACAATCATTTTGCGAGTATAGACGAATGCTGTAATCGGGCGATGGGTATCCAAATGTACCACAGTTGATTCCTTGGGGTGTAATGACGGGTGCAGGAGGTCTGGCGGGATTGCAGGCAACAGAATTCATAAGAGGAACTGCATCGCATACCGCCGCCGGAGCGGTAATATCACCAATTCTCAACGAATTGGGATACTTTTCAGTACCATCTGTATTTACAGGAATAGCTTTGCCGGATGGTATACAGAATCCGCAGATACCCTTGACGGAGGGGGCATCAATACCAATACAGGTCTTAATGCGCGCGCAGTTCTTAATTGCCTCTAATTGCTGCGCAAGTTCAAGATTCCAAATCCACTGACCGTTGCCGTAATTGGGTATACCACCTTTGCCGTCATCCTCAAGACCCTTGGGAAAGAGCGGACCATCAGCCTGTCCTAAGGCACCACTGGAGGTCATATTCGGATCGGGTATGTAATACCAGCCGCATCCTACAATGCCGCCCCTGATATGCGGTGGCAGATTCTCGGGCATTTGCGCGGACCGACAGAATTGCATATCGGCTTCCGAGAATTGACTAGCATTGTCTAGTTCAAGATTTTGCACAATAATATTATCAGGTGTATTCAAATATACGTCGGGTTGATTTACAGCCGGGCTTATAATTTTTCCATAATCAGGCATTAAGGAATTTGTCATAACTTCCCTGTTGAGTACGTTTTGTAGATAGTCCTGTTGCCCTGAGACAAATCTGGTTGTCGCGGCTTTTAGAGACGGTGGTCTACTGCCGCCGGTTAGCGATGTTATAAAATCAGCAAAAGTTCGGCTAGGCGGGGGTTCCATACCCCCAACAGGCGTAGACGTTAGTCCGGAGGCATTTTGGAAATGCTCAATATGGTCGTTTTTAGATTTTCGTAGTAGAGCTAATACAGTGAATGCTGCAACTACACCGATGACTACAAAAATCCAGACGTTCATCTGACAAAGTCCTCTACAATGTTTTGTTAATTTAATTAGACCACGCCTAGTTATGTTTGCTGATGGTGAGCGCAGAAATCATCTTATCAATCCCACGTGTTCGGATATCAGGAGTATCATATGTAAATACTTGGCTTCTTGAACCAATGTCATCCTGATATGCCGTCACGACGTAACCTGGCGGTACTTTAATTGAACTTACACTATCGTTTGGAATGTATTTGATAAATTTGGTAAATGGATAGTTTCCTACATCAAGAGGTACGCCGGCGCCTTTAAAATTATAGTCTGGATAAAATGTGGGTAGTACAACCGGTGGTGGTGGCGCCGGCGCCGATTTACAGGCTGGCGACGTCTTACGCGTTACATCAATGCCTAAACACTTTTTGACGTCGGCATCTTGCGCCTCTGCGCCATTCGCACCTTGTAGAGCCATATAATTACGCTCAAATATAGCAGAAATATCTCCCCAAGTCATAGAATTGTATTTTGTGGTATCCGCCTCGGTTCTAGGATATCCATCGCCGGCGGGCTGGCAACCACTGACTCGCCATAATTGTTGGAGACACAGGAGCGGGAAGGGACCACGTTCATTATTATCAAATCCGCAAGGATCAAAGTTGGTGGTACCGACAACAAACCACTTCGCCGCTTCCCGTATACGCCTATGAATTCCTAAACGCATTTGTTCTTTGATTTTCATATAGAGGTTCGCTGCCGTGTTTATATCAATCTTTCCTCCTACCTTGCCAATACCGCCAATATCTCCACCACTGAGAATTGTATCGGGTATATTGACGCCGATATTTGCGAGTTGTGCCATCGCAACACGATCATTTTCTGTGAGGTTACCGCTCGTTTTTAGAATACGTAGAATTGCGCCACTTGTTGTATAACCGAGCCCTTTAGCCACTGAAATTAAGCAAGAGGTACTTAAACGTCCATTTACATCGGGTGTACATACTGTTGTTATAGGCTTATTGAGGTTTGCGCAATCTTCGCTATAATTTCCGCCAATACGACTTCTACATTGCCCATCGCTAGATAACACACCGTTAAAATTATTACATTCATCTTTACTGTACATACGTAGCTTTCTATCATCGGAGGGGGTTCCAAAAGTGCCGCATTCTGTACCGTCAGATGCGGTAATAACACGTCCTTTTTGTTTTAGAGCCTCACAATCACTGCCGTTCATTATAACTTGTGTACCACAGGTGGCGTTGGTGTTTTTGAGATATTTTTCAGTGCCGTCGCTTTTTACGGGCACAGCGTAGCCACTTGTAGGGCAGAATCCACAGCGTCCATGTACAGCATTTGTATCAATGAGTTCACACATTGTAATTTGCCGACATAGTTTGATTTCCTCTAATTCTTGCGCCTTTACAAGGTCCCATATCCATTGTCCGTTACTAATGAGTCCATCACGAAATATTGGACCATTTACAGTACCAAGAACACCAGTAGATGTTTGTGAAGGATCATCTACATACCACCAGCCACAGCCCTCGCGTGCTCTTCGGAGACGTCTTGGAAGATTTGCGGGCTGAAGTGCGCCACGACAGTATTTATTATCGTAGTCTGTATATTTGTTACTAGGATCTTCAATAAGACGCTGGGCGACAAGGACGGAATCGGATGTGTCCATACCTAGATAAATGTCGGGGACTGCTAATGCGGTTGTCATATCTTTTACACCTGAGTTTACAATGATATCCTCACCATAATTGTTGTAGGTTACATTTTGGGATTTTATAAATGGGGGTTGAACATCCAGAAGATTCTGAAACCCTTCGCTTTGATAGTATTCAAAACTGAAGCAAAGTAGCCCAAGAGTTAAGATTAATATGATAACTCCTGCCAATAAAATCATCCCTACTTATTCAATAGTTTATCATAAGATGATATATTATTGAATAATATCCGCTCGGTCGTTTACGGCTCTCCGCCCGTATAGGGGTGGTCTGGCGGTAATGAATCCTGCTTGCCCCACTTCCACGCTAGGTAGCCTTCTACCTTTGCGCGCTCATCGTCAGTGAGTGCACGGTCGTACATAATAAGCTCGTGTACATAGCCCGCTACTTGTCCTAATGCGAACTGCATTGGTCCATTTAAGAAACCACGTACAGATGTGTAGGTACTATCCGCCCATTGATAGGTGGCAGGTATTCCGTTTCCATATACAGGATCAACAAACTGATTTCCATTGATATTTACACTAGTACGCACATAAGGAGCAGTAGAATTATTAGGATCGGATACTGTTAGACTGACAATTGTTGGCGTATTCATTGCAGTGCCAGGAGGAGCGATTGCGCGTTGTAATGTATTATATCCATTTGTAAAACCTATACAACCATTGCCGCCACCCTGTGCGTAATGGTATAAGTAGAAGTATGTCCAATTGGGAGGATTTACTGTTAGCCAAGGCATATTACCAGCATTAGGATTGTTCGCTGATATAACAGCAAATATTGTTGGCGAGCCAGGTGTTCGTGATGTTTCAACGGGAGACGGGTCAAAAGGAGGTAGTACATAAAACGTTTGTTGGTTACCTACCACCTGTCCATCATTGCCGTACTGCTGCGATTGTAAAATAGAACCCTTGTTGTTTGCTATCCTCACCTTTCTCTGGTATGTAGGTATTACGCAAGAATCATTCCAACAAAAATAGGGTGCATTACTCTTTGAAGCAGCCTGTGCATTACGTCCCTTTCCTGACTTATCCTTCCAAAGAGGGACGGGCTCTCCATCCTGAGGTTGCTTTCCTGTTCCAAGTGGATCATCACCGTCCAGCCATACTGTAATGTTTTCAATTTCCGTCGGCGCCCAGTTTGTACAACCGAATCCGGTGGAAGCTTTGGAGTTTCGGTTGACACCGTAGCACATCTGTACCGCATCGGCTTGCGCCTGTGCTTGTTCCTCTGTGCCTTTGTAATTGGCATTAAAGTTATTAGCGGCTTTGTGAATTCCGTCAAAGTATTTCTGAATTGCCGCAATGCTCGGCATATTCAAGAGTTGACCAATGATATCCATATCGGGTTTGCCATTCTTCATGGGGGAACTAGTACCATTGAGTGAGCACGCCTGGAAGGGATACTTTCTACGGAAATCCGGTGTGCTCTCAGTATTCAAGAGACCACTGAAACGATCCTTAATGCTGGTGTACGTACCCTTGAGTGTTGAGCCTATTGGCGTATTAATTACATCAGAGCCCGCGTTGAGCCATAGGTATTGTAAGCACTCGCCGGTTACATTATTTATTGGTGTAGTAACAACACCGACCGAGCCATCTGCATTATCAATAATGGTTTCACAGGCATTTACAATATCAAAGCCGAAGAGCAATTGTGCAGCGGAGTTCATTGCCCTGATACGTGTAGGAACATTCAAGCTAATAACAGTTCCAGTTGAATCCTTGCCTCTCGTTGCAGCACTGTACAATCCAGTCAAATATGTTGAAATTGCATTGAGATCGCCGTAACTGTTGAGTTGCGACAGACCGCCATTTGTGGTCGTGAGTTTGCCCCTTCCTGGAATTCCACCGGCTCCCTTGTACAATTCAAGCAAGCAAGCAGCGCTGTATTTGCCAGGCATCTGGTCAGCCGCCATACACGCAGAGCTCTGTAGAAGTGCCGCAGTGCTCTTATTTGAGATTAGAGGTCCTAAAGGGGCTTTAGGTATGTCATCGCGGTAAAACGGGTCAGATAAAAATCCAGGTACTTTTGCTGTGAATGTAGCCGTCTGACTATTCGCCTGACTGCTCCAGAACCAGAACTGGTTTTTGACTAGTCCTGATGTAGATGTCCACGCGGGTGCGTTAATGGATGAACTACCGGTGTAGGGTCCGTATAACCGCAGGGGGGTACCACCTGGTGGAGGGGGAGAAAGAGGGAAGGAATTTACCATGTTGATTGTCTGCATAAATGGTATCGTACGATCCGTAGAGTTAAACATCTCCCACTGTATGAGAACAGCACGGAACGAATTTCCAGGCGGGTCCGATTGACCTGGTGTACTGAATTTACTATATAAACTTGCACTTTGTGGAGGCTGCGCACCTATAAATTTATCAAACCAATTGACAATTCGCGTTCCAATAGGTGGAGGAGTTGCAGCATTAATGGCGGTATCTGCCGGTTTATATCCATAGCACCAGACAGCAGAATTATTTTCAGGTTTCTCAGCACTGCACTTTGCGGATGAGGGATTTCCACCAATAGGAATTAAATTGAATGTTGACGAGCCAGTTTGCGCAGCGTAAACAGGACCGGCATCGCCTGTAATAGCACACCGAGGCGCCTGTAATCCACTTGAAAGTGCAGCAGTAACTTGGGGAGATGTAGCTAAAGAGGTGCCAATACGAGTACATAGTGCCTTAGCCGTATCAGATGTATAGGTTGCTAGTGCTCCAGCTCGGCTGACTTCTGTTACTTGGAATACTTCGGGCTGTCCGCCTGTACGACTGGGCTGCTCTTGTGCGACTAATACCTGTACCGTATCCGCCTCTTTTACACCATTAATTTTGAGTGTAAATTCCTGTCCTGGATTACCACCATTGTCTGCGGAAAATGTCCTGCCACTTGCCACATGGGTAACGACAATCTTTGTAATACCAGTATCAAACGGTGTTAGAACGCGTAGAACAACATCAAACGGACGTTCGCGTGGTTGATATACAAATAAATCCTCGCCTGAAAATGGAGCTTGGGCGCAAGGGAGTTGATCTAATGTCAATCCTTCTGCGGTTTTGCCACCGTTGAAACCGCCGCTTTCACCAATCTCTTCGCAACCCAGTTGATTATAGACCTTTTCGCAAGATGGCTGGTCAACTACAAACATTCCGGGAGGGCATTTGCCGAGTGTAGGATAATAATCGGGATACGGGTTTCCAGCACTAGTAGCGGCATCGGCGGCGTCATTACGGTCCTGTAATAGCGATAAGAGACCGCCAATAAATGTACCAGGGCTGCTTCCGTCATATTTGGTACCCTTCTTCATACAAATACCGCAAAGAGCGTTTTCAGGATTTTTTAGTTGGTTACAATTACGTCCCTTGATATTCGCCTGGCACTTGAGCGCTTTAATGTATAAGTCGTTTGCGGGAGGCAACTGGGGATAAACTGCCTGGGGCGCAATGCCTAGATTCGTAGCCGACTCACCTGAAGGAATATCGTCGGGAGTTTGGAGAGCCGTCACAATTTGTTTATTCGCAGTAGATGTTGCGTTATTAAATTCCTGTACATATTGCGACGCCGTAAGATCAGTGCTAATATTTGCAGTCGCTACACCAAAATTGGGAAGCACCGGGTTGAGCGAAGCAGCAAGGGGATTATATGTCTGCATCCCCTTTGTGCCCATGTTTAGACGGTCCGCCTTGTACGATACCATATTTACAGCAAAACCCTCAGGATTATCATTTTTACCCTGAGCAACAGGGATAACAAAGGTAAAAATAAATACTAAGACAAGAAGGACAACAATTACTATTCCTCCAATTTGTCCTCCAATCATTACTCTAATTAATGTTTCTAAATATTTGAATGGATTGGCGCATAACAATCTATTCAATTATTGTTTGAAATACAGGTTACTATGTAGCAATAGACAAGATAAAGATGCCGGAACCACCAGCGCCACCGGATGAACCACCGTTACCGCTATTTGCAGGTGCTGTGTATCCAACTTTGGCATCGGGTGAACCGGCACCATAGGTTCCACCTGCATACGAAATGCCAGGACCTCCTGCCCAGTAATCTAGGGGGACACCGCCAATACCACCACCAGCATTGGATATAGGGCTTCTACTAGGTCCGTTTGTAGAAGCACCTTGCGCGCCGACGGATTGGCAGCCGCCGCCACCACCACCACAGCCACCATTAGTTGCACAGCAGTATTGCCCTGTAGAACCGCCATATGCTCCGCCGATAGCAACAATGGGCGTTATACTGTCCGCGGTAAAGGTTGTATTTCCACCATTCTGTTGTCTGCTACCAGGTCCGCCGGCACCAATTGATACAGCGTATTGTATACCTGGGCTGAGCGATAAAGGCGAATTAATAAATTGTGAGGGAAATGCGGAAATACCTGGCACGTTTGTCTGGAGACCACCAGCACCGCCACCGTTTTTATTACCGGCGCCACCACCACCACCGACTGCAAAGTAATTGATGTCAACCTGGCTAGAGGTTGTGACAACTGCATTACCGGTGATTAAATAGTATGTAGTGCCGTTTACGGTAATCTGGCTGAAGGGTCCTGCGACAGAGATGCTGGGCGGCATTGGGACACTCGGCACACCTATGACCGTGAACGATTTAGCATTTGCATCATCTACTGAACCGGCAAAGGGAGTATTCCATATTTCATTTGGCGCCTTGGACTGGCTGAAATATTTATCAGGGTAATTTGTTGATTGGAAGGATACCATGTTTGAATCATTGTTGAGCGCAGCCACCACTTTCCAAGAGGCATCATTTGCGAACAACGTACTGTTATCTTTGCGATGAGCCCAGACACGCCAACCCGCGTGGCGTAAATACAGCGGTGAGGGGTCAGTTGTCTGGAAGCTAATACAACCTGCTTGTCCGTTGAGCGGCGATGCCAAATAAAATGTAATGTTTGGTGTGTTTTGTCCGCCGCCCAAAAAGGATGTTCCGTTTGAATAAAATACATAGTTTGTCTTTTCGGTAGGATCGCCATTATTGATATAACAGGTGATGCCTGGAGCAACCTTGGCGGGAGGAATGAGTGTACAACCGGCACCAAGTTGGTTCGCCTTCACTTGGTTAATACCGTAGCACTGTTTCATAGCAATCGCCTGTTCCTTTTGGTTCTTACCGTAATTGGCTGTCTTTTGAATACCGTTAAAGAAGTTTTGTACTGCTTGTAAGTTGTCCATATTTGTGAGTTGACCGATAACCATGTCATCGGGTTTTCCGTTCTTCACAGGAGCCATTGTACCAGTGACTTGGCAAGCCTGGAAAGGGTACTGATTACGTCTATCAGGAGTGCTCTCATTGTATCGGAGACCGCTAAAACGATCCGCAATACTTGTGTAAGTAGCAGAGAATATAGTACCGGCAGCCGCTGCCATCGGCGAACGATCGGCATCGGTTTGATTGTTGAGCCATAAGAATTGGAGGCAATCGGGTGTTACATTGCTCATCGGCTTTGCTACGAGACCAATAGAACCATCTGGGTTATCTACAATATCTTCGCAGGGGTTTGTAATCTTGAAACCGAAGAGTAACATTGCGGCAGAATTCATTGCGGCAATACGAGTGTTCATATCCATACTAATAACGTTGCCATCACTATCCTTACCAGTTGTAGCTGTACCATATAGTTCATCAAGATAACCACTAATTGCGGAGAGATCTCCATACGAATTGAGTTGCGAGAGACCGCCGTTGTCTGTAGCAAGTTTACCCTTTGAGGGGTCACCGCCGGCGCCCTCAAAGAGCGAACGTAGGCAGGCAATACTGTAGCTGCCTGGGCTCTGATCATCCTTAAAGCAAGGTGACGTTTGTAACAACTCCATTGTAGCAGGATTTGTAATAAGAGGACCCATAGGTGCATTTGGTATATCATCCTCATAATACGGGTTTTGTAGATATCCAGGAACGCGGGCAGTGAATACAACACTTTGTAGTGAAGGATTTCCACCCCAGAGCCAGAACTGATTTTTCTGCATAGACATACTTTGAGTCCAGGCAGGACCCCTAATCATTGCGCTATTGGCAAAAGGACCTATTAAACGGAGGGGGTTCGGACGATTCGTCATAGGAATAGTATTTATATGGGTTATTGTCGGTTGGAAAGAAACATTACGATTGAGCGAATCCTCCATCTCCCACTGGATAAGAATGGCGCGCTCCGATGTTCCAGGCGGGTTTGTACTATTGGGATCCGTATATTGACTATATTTGCTAGCACCCTGTGGAGGCGATGCCTTATTTTGAAACGATTCAAAGAAGTTATAGATTTTCGTATTGATAGACGGTTGATTATTTACTACAGTCTTAATCGGCTTGAAACCATAGCACCAAGCGCCGTTGGGGGGATTTTGCGAAGGGCAGAAATCGGTGCCGGCGTGAGAGCCGTATCCAACAAATCCTTGGTAACCACTTTGTACGGAATACATAGGCTGCGATCCGTCCGCTGTCATACCACACTGAGGCGCCTGTCCGCCCTGTACATTTGATTTCTGAAGTTGCGCTTTTGTAGCCAGTGTCGTAGCCATACGAGTACATAGATCACGTGCTCCCTGTTGGTCGTATTTCCGCATACCTCCCTGCGAATCCGTTTCATATACATAGAACACTTCTGCCTGTCCCTTAGGGCGGTGGGGCTCTTCTTGTATGACCATAATGTTTACGGGGTCCTGTTCCTTGACACCGCGGAGTGAAAGTGTAAACTCTTGTCCAGGATTGCCACTGTTATCCGTCGTAAATGTACGATTTGTAGGTATGTGTGTTACAACAACCTTGGTAATACCCGTTCCATATGGCGTCATAAAGCGTAAGTTTACATTATAAATTTTATCAGGCGGCTGGTAGACATAGACATTTGCTACAGGTGCCTGTGCACACGATACAGCAGGGATTTCAAGCCCCTCCTTTGTCTTACCACCTTGGAATCCGCCGGAATTTCCAATTTCTGTGCAATTCAATTGATTAACCGCCTTTTGGCAAGAGGCAGAGTCTACGTAGAACATACCAGGCGGGCATTTGCCAAGTGTAGGTTGATGCATTGGTATCTCTCCGCTGGCTTGATCAATAGCATCATTACGATCATGTATGAGTGATAATAGACCACCAATAAATGTATTTGGTCTTTCCCCATTAAATCGGGTACCAGCATCAATACAAATGCCGCAATCGCTATACTTTGGATTGTCTAACATTGAGCAGCTCTCGCGATTTTTAATATCCTTTTCACACTGACGCGCCTTTAGTAATAAATCGTTGGAGGGGGGCAGCGACGCTTTTACACCAAGAGGTGAGGGAGCCATATTTGTGGGAGATTTCACCGAGGGTGCTATATCTGGATTTCCCATGGCTTGTAAAATATTCTTATTTGCCGTTTTTGTTAGTGAATTAAATTGCTGTAAGTATTGGGAGGTTGTCAGTTTTTCATTATTATCAATATCCGCCGGCGCTACAGCAAAGGTCGGCAGTATAGGATTTAGACTCGCACCAAGATTATTGTAGAGTTGTTTGCCACTCTCAACCATATTTTTGCGCTCACTGAGATAACCAGCCATATACGATCTGTAACCAGCAGTAGAGCCGCCACGGTCGGCGAATCCCTCTTCATAACGGCGTTTTACCAGAGGTACAATAAAGGTTGTTATAAACACAACCACTAGAACTAAAATGATTATGGTGCCTGTGTTAAGCATCCCTCTACCAATTACATAAAAATAATATCGGTAGAGTTTGTCGGGAAGAGATTTAGACATTATCGGGACGAATATTGGATGTAGAATCCATATCACGAGTGATAATGCGTAGGACGAAATTCGTCTGGCGGCTCATGTTGATGAGGGCACAGCCGGTCTGGACAGTTGCCGGCGTGTTGAGGATGTAGGTGAGACCGGCAGTAGAGCCGCTGGTCGCATCCTCCTCCTCGGATAAGAATCCGCCAAAATAGGAGGGACCTAGATTGCGCGTTGTGCCACCCGTGGTGGCAGGATTGTCAAAGCGGTTGCGGACAATGATGACGTTACAGTAACCGGCATTGTTACGTCCAAGATTGATGGTGGAATCGCCACCACCTGTGACAGCGATAAAGCCAGTCGCAACCACATAGAGACCAGATTTCTGGTTAATATAGTTCGTAAAGTCTACAGCTCCGCTGGCTGTGAGTGTGCTAGAGGGCGTAACGGTACAGCCTTGTATATTAATATTATCACCTTCGGAAATAGCACTGAATAAGAAGTAGTTCGTGGTTTTGATGAAGATGTAGGGATTCTCGGCATCCGTCGCCGTTGCGCTAGAGTAATTTGTATTATCAGTTGTGGTGCCGGTACCGCCGAAGTTTGTGAGCAAATCGCTGAGTTGAATACGGTTAATGAAGAAGACATCGGGGTCTGGGCTGATGAGCTCCGTATTATGCCGCTCCATACGAATAGATAGTTTATTGAGTGTTGCAAGGGGCGTCGGTGTATATACACGCTGCGTCTTGAGGAACTTGGGAATAAAGCCGGTGTAACCGGTCTTATCGGCAGGGACAGCACCATTTCCAGCGGATCCTGCAGGTAAATAAGACTGGGGAACGTATAAATCGGAGGACCAGGTCGTATCGTACTGGACAATCGCAAACGTATTATCCTCTTCAGGATTTGTAGAGAAGGAGTTGTTATTGAGCTCGGCGATACGTACACCGGCAAAGGGCAGAGAGAAGATATTTACTACACGGCTGGTGTCGTAGGTTGGCGTATCGGCGGTTACACGTACAAGCGCTGTGAGCGACTCAATCGGCACAATTGCCTTCACGAACTCAATACGCTGGATATTACGGAAACGCTGCTGGACAGCACCATTATAGCCGAGAGCCCCAGTGGTATTACCTGTATTGAAAATGACGGAGAAGTTATAGCGGTTTTCACTATTATTGAGGAGCCAGTTACGGTCGGAGCTCGTAATGAAGACGTTGTACTCGGTTTCGCGGTACTTGACGACATCCTCCTGGGGGATGATGTAGTCTTGAGGGCGAGGTGCAAGCTGGGGCGGCGGCGGGTCGGCTTGAGGCGGGGTGGGCTGCGTCGCCGAGGGCGGCGCCTCCTCGCGAATCTCTAGACGGGGCGGCATCACCGACGCCGCTCCATTCTGAGCTGACTCCACCTTCTTGTTCGGAAAGGCAGGAGCAGGAGGCGCAATAGGGATGCCGAGGGCACGTGCCTGGTCTTCACGGCGCTTCGTCTCACGCTGCATCAACAGTACGGGATCTTCCTCTTCGTCCAACTCGGGCTCGGGTGCACGGAAATCGGGGAGACCGACCTGCGGAATAGGAATGGGTGCACGGGATGCCATCATATTCTCGTAACGGGTGCTAGTATCCTGGAACAGGCGAGATACGTCTTCGCCGCGCGGATAGGTACCTACAGAGACCGTAGTAGGGGGCTGTGCCGCCTGCTGCTTGCGCAGCCAGGCGTCCATAGATATTTCCGTTTCACGGATGACTTCGGTCGCAAGGGCATTCTGTGGCTTATCCTGACCTTGAACACGGGCAACCTCTGTCATAAAATGCTGGGTGTACTTTTGGAGTTTCTCGTCCACCTTTTCGGGTAGAGCCGAGAGTCCCATTTTTTTCGCATAGCGTGTGCGTAAAAATCCTACGATTTTGGAGTAGTTCGCCCCGTTTAGAAACAAGTTCTGCTGCGGACCATTCGTGCGTCCGGACATCTTTCTAAACTACCAACATATATCGTAAAATTCCAACAGAACGCTGAAAGATTAGATACAGAATGTTTTTAATGCCTCCTCTAAAGCCCCTTTTCGCGGCGTCTCTTCGGCAAATATAATATCACGAATCTTATTCATTTCGTCATCATTGACCATATTTTTACAAATATCTAGAAACTCTTTGCCTTTGAGCAAGCATATAATCACTAATAAGCAAAATGCGCCACATTCCGATGTTTTTCGCTGATGGCGAATATCATTGTAATAGATATTCTTACAGCCCTGGTCCTTACAACGTTTAAGAAGTCGTACAATTTCCTCTTGAGGTTTGTATCCGTACGAATCGTAATAGTAGGCGGCGCTCTTTTCAAGATCAATAAATGCACATACCCAATGCGAGCCCGGCTCGTCGTGAGGATCTAAGTTAAAGATAATGCCAATCTTTGTTTTTCCTTTTTTGGCTAATTCCTTCAAATCAAGATTACATAGTTCATTGACAATACACTTCCCCCAGTTGTTTTCGTCTTTGGCATCAAAATCAATAGGGACGGGACCGATAAAATCAAAATACGGATAGGCGTCTTCGTATTGTTTCATTACATCTTCAATATTATAACTATCTAGCCAATCGGTCGGCTTCTTATCCCATTTTTGGGGCTTTTCGGGTTTGAAAAATCCTTTGAGCGCTTTCTTATCGGTGTCAGATATTCCAGGCATTTTCTTGACGGCGCAAAACTCAGTATCGCATTTGTAGTGCGATTTCATCTTTTCGCGTAATTGATTCCAGAGAGTTAGATTGTTCTGCGACTCTTCGCCGGCAGATTGTTTTCCATTTTTCCGTGTCTTTCGGACACTAATTTTATGCCGGGGATGAGTTTTGTTCCACGCACGAGTTAAGCGCTGAAGAGCAGTATGTGGTAAACAAGTGTCCCCATCCCGGCGATGTAACGCAGGACTACATTGAAATGTTGACATTGTTGACCGGCTTCTTATAGTATAATTAGAAAAAGATGAACCATTGTAAATGGATACACCGAATCCTTCTTGTAATAAGTCTCAAGCCGCAAGGCAGAGAAAGCAACACGGAGATCCGGTGATTAATGATGTCTACTTTCGCCGATTCTTTGTACCACTTATTGTATCTATTCTGGTATTATGTGGCATTGCAGTTGTTATATCAACTCCACCCGGCACCGGCGTTAAATGGGACGGCTTTGCAATGGCGTTTGGAGATACAGCCAAGGCAGCAGTAAGAGGAGGTGCTCGGAGGCGATAAACTAAATATATAATAGAGTATGTCGTTTAATTTGCCGTATGTAGTCTCGGCATCTATTTGCGCGATGTTAGCCATTGTTGTAGGAGTTACCTACGGCACGCTCTTGCCAAAGGATTCGGCACAAAACACGAAACTTATGGCGATTGTGACCGTATTTAGTTTTGTTGCCTCGCTCGTTGCCTACGCGCTTGCGCTGTATCATTTCAGCCACAATCCTACGCAAATGATTCAGTTTATCCTTGGAATTGTTATGATTGTTATATTGCCATGTACACTTGTGTCGGCAAGTATAGCCACAATTACTATAAGTAATATGCGGGATACGTTGGCGGCGGGCAGTCAGTGAACCCCACCCCGTCTAAACCCATCACTTCATCATAATCAGTAATGATGAAGCGATTGGATATTCCTTTCCTATTTATTGGTCCTACGGGATCCGGTAAAACGAAGGAACTCCGACGTTTGATTGAAGAAGAAAATAAGGGAAAGATTACATATCCGCTAGAAACCAGGACATTTACGGTAGGCGATAGTTATGAAGCCCGAGTGTTTACAAGCCCCTATCATTTTGAAATTGATATTCCGAACCTATCAATGCAAGATAAACAGATTATTGGCGATTTGCTGACGAATTTCTTTTCAAGTGGTGATGTGCTCAATAGCCTACGGTCATCATCGCGTAAACTGATTGTTCTACGACGCGCTCATAGTCTGTCTTTAGCCGCCGCTATTCGTGTCCGTGCCATCATTCAACAGTTTGTTCTACCACCCGAAGCCTCTGGTATGCTCTGGCTCACTGCACGCGAAATAACCGGTCCGCTTGCGCTTCTAGATGACGCGTTTGTACGCTACCGTATGCCGCGAATGAATTATGAGACGTGGCAAACCGCTGTTCCGTCGCTTTTTGCGACTCAACTTGCCTATGAGAAATGCGAAGGGCGTATTGAACGTATAGAGGAAATTCAGAAGTATTTGCCGAATCAGGTCCCAGCCCAGTGGCCGAGGCGTATTCAAGATTTCTACGACGAGATGGTAGCGTCGCTCATTCAAAATGCACGGTCCGGCAGGAAACCCGACCTCAAAGTCGTTCAATGGCTAAGGGCAATTGTGTATCAGGCACTCAGTTTCTGCCAAACGGGTCCTGAGATTATAGATAGTTGTGCCGCCGCCATTCAGCGCCAACATACCCTCTTAGAGCCGCATGTCTTTTGGCTGGCGATGAAGTCGCTGACAACCGCCGAGCCGCATACATCGTATCGTACACCCCTATCACTAGAATCAGCAGTACTCTTTTTGTTTGAAACGGTAAGAACCAATTCAACCTTACTGCCGCTGCAACAAGTGCGCGAGCAAATACAAATACATAAAAAAGACATACCAGTACAAAATGAGCCAGTCGGCACTAGCCCTGCTCCTTCCTCTGCCCCCGCTGAGACCGCAAAGGCAGCCCCAGCCGCTAAGCCCGCAAGAGTTCGCCGAAGCAAAAAAGCAGATATCTAGCGGCTGGGAACAGCAGACTATTTTCTCTTTGTTAGAAAACCCAGCCACTAAGGGATTTAAATATGAGCTTTGGCAGGGAAGTACACTGTTTTTGATTACACCGGTCCTCGGTAAGGCTACGGAAGTTGCACGAACAACCGATGCCATTCTTAAATGGTTAGGCGCCGCACCAGGATTTAATATTTATATATGGTTTCGCAATGATCCGCGTGAAATCAAGGCGAATCAGTGGCCGACGAAAGCCCAGGTGAACGGCGGATGGACTACTGTCGGCACTCCGAATATTGTAATTTATCGTAGCGAGGAATGGGAGCGGGTACTTATTCACGAAATGATTCACGCAATGAAGTGGGACTGGGAAGTTGGACCGACACCGGCACCTTGCTGGAAGATGAATAAGACCGATAAACTCAATCCGCATTTGTTTGAAGCGTGGACGGAGTTGTATGCAGAATGGCTGGCGTGTGCGTGGTATGGAAAATTGTGGGATAAACAACGTAAGTGGCAGGACTTACAGGCAACACAGCTTTTAGCACGGGCAACCCATAAATGGGAGGAAAACACAAGCGTATTTGCGTATTATGTGCTCAAAGCCGCCCTCGCACCCCATTTTGAATTTTTATGGGTTTTTGGACAGGGGAAAACTCCTGAAGAGAAACAGTATGTGATGTGCGGTTTAGTTACACCTGAATTAACCCGCTTACGTAATCTAGCAAAAACCACCGTTCCACAGGATATGAGTATGCGAATGAGTGTACCGGATAAGACATGAAAAAATTGACTCCTCTACTGTCAAACCGCTAATTCAGCATTCCGAAATACGTGTTCTATACTTCCTAGAATTTCCTACTTCTTACTATGGGCATCCGTGGATTAACCGGCTGGATCCGGTGGGCAGCACCGGCTGCCGCCAAAAAAACACCCGATTGGGCTTCCTACAATACTAAGCGTGTCGGCATTGACATTCTTGGTTTCCTTTACAAGGCGAAAGCCAACAAAACACATCCAATTACTTACATTGCGCACCTGATTGCGAAATGTAGGGAATACAATATTATACCTGTGCCGGTCTTTGATGGCAAGCCACCTGATGAGAAGCGTGAGACGATTAAACAGCGAAATGAGGCACGACTAAAGAATGACCAGAAGCGGCAGCAGTTGACGACCGATATGGAGAATGCCGAGATGACGAATGAGCAGCGCAATACTCTGGCGAAGGAGATTGGCAATCTCGCATCGGGGTCGGTCTATGTAACGACCGATGAGCGGGACGAGGTGAAGCGACTCTTGTATGCGGCGGGGGTCCTCTTTCTGAATGCCAATGGCGAAGCGGACAATGTGCTGGCGTATCTGATGCGCCGCGGAGAGCTGGATGCGGTGATGAGCAATGATATGGATCTGTTGGCGCGCGGAGTTCATACGATGCTGGTTCCTGAGCGGATGGGCGTTCCAGGCGATACCACGGGTTGGATTGTCTATGAACTGAACAATATTCTCCATCACGCCGGACTTACTTACCTACAGTTTCTGGAAATGTGTGTTCTGATGGGATCCGATTATACGAATAAGGCGAAGTCGCTACCGTTCAAGCAATCGTACTTTACCATCAAATACAAGGGCAATCTTCATAAGGCACTTGAGTCTATCCATATTACTGACTTCCTTCCGTACGACAGGGCGATTGATATGCTCAATGGGCGGACTGAGACAGCGGAACTTCTTATGAGCGAGAAGCAGTGGATAAAGTGGTCTGCTTGGAAGAAGGGTGATAAGGACGTAATCAGTAGCGAGACTCCTTACTTGGACGAATTGCGTACAAATCATCTGAAGGATATGGACGCCGATGAGTTCAGTAAACTTTTAGAGATCTGATATCTTGGTGCTGTAAGTCATTGTTGCTGATGTGCGCATTACCATATAAAATGTTCCAATGGTCAAAATAAATAAAATTAAAAAGAGTATTGCTGAAAGCAGTATATATGGAAAAATACGATTAATAATATGTGAAATAATCGGGTCCAGGACCGATTGGATTCGTGCTTGATTTTCGGGAGACTTCAATAATAATAGTACTTTATCGCCTATATGTTCTGCTAAATCACCAGTTGCTTCTGTATACCGGTCTCTCTGTGATCCGTTCGTCATTGAAATGGGGTGCGGAACTATTTTTCAACGTACATCGCAGTTCCAAACAGAACCAATGTTTGGAGTCCCGGAACGTCGCGCTGATGGCAACAGTGTTTATTTCTATGTACCGATGGCGAGCCCTACACGGCTAGGTGTACGTCTACGAATGAATAGTAAACTTACAGTTCTTCCCGAGGCGTCAGTACAACAGAAGTTTGATAAGCTTGAGCAGACTGTTCTTGTTGAGCTGACAAAGACGGAGACGTTGTTTAAGAATAAGCCGTCGTACGATTCGTTACAACGTATTACGCCGCGATGGGGTATAGTATATGATAAAGACGATAAGCCTCACTGGAGCGAGTATACAGAGAAAGAGTTTTTCTTTGATGTGAAGGAGGGCGCATATACCAATTCTATTGTTGATTTGGAGTTAATTGGTATTCTAATTACCCGGTCTACCATTTCACCAAAGTTTGCAGTAAAGTTTGTAGAGCCCGATACCAAGACTGATGTCATTGATTTTGATTGGCAGACTCCGGCTATTCCAGCAAAGGAGATTGAGGAGGTGAACGATCTTGAGGCAGCCACTGACGCGAAGACCCTGACCTTGCGTAGCCCGGCATTAATAGCAAAAGAGAAGGCGGATGCGAAAGAACAAGTTAAGGTCCTCTTCCGGACCGCCGACGAAGCGAGACAAACTGCCTTGAGTGCAATGGCGAACTTTTTTGGAAAATATGAAGTGTCCGACGATGAGTCCCAATTTAGTGATTGGGTGACCGATGACGATGAATCAACAAACAGCGAGGCGTAAAAAAAATACAAACAAGGGAATTAGAGAAAATGTCTGAGCGAACACCACTCCTGGTTGGTCTAGCCGTATTGGTTGCCTTGGGTCTATTTTTTGTATTAGATCCTACACTGGGTGGACTGCTAAAGCGCAAACACCACCGTGAGGGTTTCCAGAGTTCCGGCAATATTGTTAATACCACTGGTCCGTCATCTATGACGGGCACCCCTGCTAATGCTTTCCCTAACCCTGGACCTGTTGACCTCGCCCGTATTATGAATGCGCCCCAGAATGGTTCCCCTCTCGGCATGACGGTAAGCCCCGATACGCCGCCGAACCCTGGAATGAACGACAACAACAATAATAACCTACGCGAGGGTTTCCAGGACACGCCGTCCCCCATGCCGTTCGCCGCTGCTTCGACGCCATCCAACTGTTATCCTAAGAACCAGCTTGCGCCGCAGGAGCTGCTGCCTAACGACCCGAACTCCAAGTGGGCGCAGGTGAACCCCCAGGGCGCGGGTGATATTGCGGGCAAGAACTTCTTGAACGCTGGTGCCCTCATCGGTGTCAACACGGTCGGTCAGTCCCTCCGTAACGCCTCTTGGGATCTCCGCTCGGAGCCGCCGAATCCGCAGGTGAATGTAAGCCCTTGGCTCAACAGCACAATCGAGCCTGATGTTAATCGCCGTGTGCTGGAGATTGCGTAAGTATCCAATCCCTCTCCCCTTTTTGAAACAGTTGAACATAGTTCATCTATTTCAAATTATGTATACAAAGCCGACGTAGGAATAACGATAGGCGGTCCACCCTCGCGCACCATCGCCTGATAGAACGAAATTGCATTTATATAACGACCCTCCCCACCTACCACCATCGGCATAGTCGTAACCGCTACTCCGCCCTTAGGATACCAATTCAAAGCAAGAGCCGCCGACACTTTCTCCGACAGACCGTGTGGCGTCTCCGCATAAACCACCATATACTCCTTCCCCATTGTTAGAAAGCACAGACGGATATATAACAATCTCAATTTTGTACCGCCTAAAGTAAGGATATGAACGAATCTATTCTCCCGTGGGCTTTCCTCGTCGGCATAGTAGGTATAGGCTATGCGGGGCTTGCTATGAAGGATTCTAAGTATCCTGTCGCACTCACAAAATCTACGGTGGATGGTCAAATGTATCTCGTCCGCAATCTTCCCGATAAGCAAGATGCGGCGGATCGTCTTGCCCGTGTACGAGGACGCCTTCTAAAACTCCGTGAATACCTCAAAGCTAAGTATTATGATAAAAAGTTCGTGAAGCAAATGATTGATAACTTTGACTGCTCGGCACAACGGTTTAGCGAATCTACACCCGATGCGCAATATACATCATACTCGGTGAATAAGGGCGAACAGATTTTTATGTGCTTGCGGCAGCGCGATGAGCAGGAACGTCTCGTACAGGAGAATATTATTGTATTTGTTGCGCTACACGAAATGAGTCACGTAGGTACGAGCAGCATTGGACATACGCCGGAATTTTGGAATCACTTTGCGTGGATCTTACAACAGGCGGAAGCGACCGGTGTCTACGAATATACAAATTTCGCAGCACATCCTGTTGAATACTGCGGCGTTCATATTACGGATTCTCCGAAATACAAGGAGACGGTAGACGATGGTCTAAAAAATTAGATTAGACCTAAGAATTCAAAACACAAACCACAGTAGCAATGGACATAATAGAACCGTCCCGGTTGCCCTCATTAGGACCACGGGCACTTACGATACTATCTCATTTAGATGAGAGTCGTATCGTAAAATTGGATGAAACAAAATTTACATCCATTTTTCCATTTGAAACGCTGTTTCAAGTTAAACAGCGTATTTCGGCGGTATTAGGAACAACTCCGCCAAATCAACTCTTTATTGCACTGGAAACGAAGCCGAATCATTTTAAGCCATTGGAGTTCAGTTGGCCGTTTCTACCCGCTGAGGGATTGCTGAATCCTCACGACCGAACCGTTTTGCGACAGCCGGATTCGCGCATCTATGAGGATGATGCAAAGAAGCCGGTATTTCCTACAATCTATAGCGGATTAACAATTGAAAACACACCCCTTTCTCAGCAACCGCCCCAACCAATCCACGTATGGACTTTAGAATCGCTTCTAAATCCTGAGCAACCCCTTTTGGAGCCAGTATTTGAAGGATTTGTAAAACTCTATTTTCCCCAACTTCGTGCAATTCCTACTTCGCTAAGAATGAATGCGGCGGCTATACAGACGCTTACTGAATATCGTAGTTTTGTAGATCAGCGTTTGGACCGCCTAGAAAAGGGGGTTCAATCTACGGCAGTTACAAACGCCGAGCAGCCTGAACTCACAAAACTTTATATTTATAAATCTATTCTACCGAAAGCGCAAAATTACAATTCATCACTCCTAGAGTTGAAATTCTACGAAATGGTGCCGACCCCGTCTAAGCCGTTTTTAAGATTTTTTTCGGCGAAGGATCGTGTACCCTCTATTATCAAGGTAGCAACAGATAAGGATGGAAAACCGTTTATAATGAACGAAAAACTGCTAGACAGTTTGATGGCGGATAAACCGTCTACCGATATGGGGTCAATTATTCTTATTAAACTTCCTATTCCAGATGCGAAAGTATTGGGTATATGTTGGACTATACGTATTTATGAGGACGGCAGCGCCGAGATGTATATTGGCGCCCCCCGTCGCGGCGTTAGCGTATCCGCTTCTATTACACAAAAAGCGAACACTGTTCTTGCCGAAATGTTGAAAGGTACGCCGTGGCAGGGTATTCAACCCGCCGATATTAAGCTCTGCGATCTGACGGCGGAATACGAATTTAATACAAGTCTAGCGGGACGAAAGCCAGGTAAGGTAGAACTCATAAATCGTGTAGATACATTTTCACCACTGTTTTCTATAGATCCGCCGTTGGAGGACGAGACGCCGCAGGCGGCACTCATTTTACGATACAAGGGCGTCAGCAATTATGTACAAACCAGCGATCCAGTTATGAACTATCTCACGCTACTGTATCTTAATCGCGGATCCAAGACGGATGCGGATGTGCCGGCGGGTGCTTACGTGCGAGCACTCGTGAAGGAGTTTGGTATTTCGCCAGAGGAGGCGGCACAGGCGGAAGACGACTGGATACGTCGCCATTCCGAATATGTAGTTACGTATAAGAGTGAAACCGGCAACGAACTACGTATTAAGGATTTAGCCATTCGCGACGCAAAATGTAGTGCTAAAACACCTCCGCAGAGTGAAGAAGATACTACGGTCGCCGCGTATAATGTCGGCTCGGCAATACGTATCTATAATGAGCATCCGAAATATCGTATTTTGATTACAAGCTGCGAGAATCGCCGAGATTTAGAACGTATGCTCACACTAATGACTCTCTTTTTGTCAGAAAGCGCAGATGCTCTCAAAGTAGAAACGACTGAGGCGACAACTGAGGCGGTCGCAGAAACGGAGGCAAATACGGCAAAAGAGACGGCACCAGAGCCACCGGCAGAGCTTGAGCAGGCGTTTGATTACGGATTGATGGATATGTTAGAGGGCGTAGAAGGGACGGGCGAGGAGGAAGAAGAAGAGGAAGAGGAAGAGGAGGAGGAAGAAGCCGCTGAGGAGCAGTTAGCGCCACAACGGGCGGTCGCGGCTCCTAGTGCGCTAGCACCAGATGAAAAGGTGGAAAAGATTACAAAAGAGTGGTATCTGAATAAATTGAAAAGCCGTGATATTGATTTATTTCAGTATACGGATACGAGTGATGCGCGTACAAAGTTATATAGCCGTCAGTGCCAGTCGGCACAGAGTAGACAGCCAAATGTGCTCTCAAAGGAGGCTTACAAACGAGCGAAAGCCTTATATGGCGATAGGGTACGGTGGATAGAAATTCCGTTGGCACCGAGAGAGGAGAAGGCGTATAAATCGGTGGTCGGTACGGCGGTAGATCAGCGTAAGGGTACGCCTACGGAAATTTTAGAGAATGAGAAGATTGTTCTCAGGCTAGGATTTCCTTTGAAGGCGAACAAGAAGGGGCAGAGGAGTATTACCGAGATTGATAAGTCGCCGGTAAAGGCTCATAAGGCGGAGATTGAGCGACTTATGCAAGAGCAGGAATTAATACCGATATGGATTGTAACTCAGACGGGCACCGATGCGAAACATATGAATAATTATATTTGTACGGAATTTTGGTGTGTTCGTGACGACTTACCGCTTCTTGAAATAGATTACGAGGGAACTTTAGGATATGACGGTAAGGCGAAAGCGCCGAATTCGTGCCCTTTCTGCCGTGGAACAAAGATTGCGAATACACTTGATCCGGCAATAGGAGAGACGGTTTTACAACGTCCTACATCGGCGGACTCGGGCAAAGTCGCAAAGTATGCAGGATTTTTAGGCGGTCTCTTTCACCCTGATAAGTATGCGTTACCGTGCTGTTTTGTAGAGCCGAAACGTCTGACTTTGCCAGACGATGCGAAGCAGAGAGAGATGGTAATAGGAAGAGAGGAGGAGCCTGCCGCCGAGCCGGCACCAGCGCCCGTCCCCCCACCCCAGCCCGTGAAGGATATTGTGAATCGTAGTAAGCCGTTTTCCGCCGCCGCCAAATCTTGGTATATTCCGAATCAAAACGTAATAGGTCGTATTAAGTTGGACTGGTTTGAGTTAGAGAAGGGAGCGATTGCCATCCCGCCAGCGTCGGTAAATAAATTCTTAGGACAGAATCCTGATGATTTTCTGACGAAGAATCGCGGTGTAGGACAGGAGGAGACCAATTCGCATTTACTTCCTTACCGCGAAAATACGACGGCAGCGCAGGCGTTTATACGCTACGGCATCGGTCACTCGCAAAGAGAGCCAGGTAGAAATTTTCTATCTCTGCTAGCGTGGGCGAATTATGCTACAAACGAATTGATTACCCCTGCCGATGCAAACTTTATACAATCAGAGGACCAGATGAAGACGTATTTGGAGGCGAAGTTGAGCGGACCCCAAGAGGCGTTTGCCGCCCGTGCATTTGAACAGGCAAACTACGGAACGCTTGTACACGAATTCGCAACAATGAAGGACACCGAGGCAACAACCGGCGATATTCAAGCGTGGTGTCAAATGATGGATTTGCTGCCCACGGGGGGCGGCGAGATACCGGCGGCGGCAAAGCAGTTCTATTACGCCTGGCGCCAATTTAAGGCGTATGTTGCCGATACGAAAGAGCCGAAGGAACTCAGACTCTGGGAATCATTGTTAGCAATACCAGGATTGTTTACAGAGTTTGGCGTTCTTTTAGTACGTATTAGAGTTCCGAAAAATAAGAATGAGGAGCCAACACTCATATGCCCTCAGTTTGGCATTTCTATATATAATAAGACTCATCGTCCCCCGTTCTTATTCCTTGTAGAAGATGAAGTGACAGGAAATTACGATCCGCTTGTTTTATACGACGGCAAAACCTTGACGGATAAGAAAATGTTCGGTGTGATTCAGTTTGAATCGCCGGCGATGGATATGGTGCCCGCTAAGATAGCAGTACCACTCAAGACATTTATTAATGAATATGTATCGGAGGAGGGTTGTGGACGATCCGTTCCGCCGATTCATCCGTGGCTGCCTGTACGTCAGATGGAGTATCCTCCTCTCAGCATAACCGATTTGAACAGTATTGAATATCCACAGAAACTTATAACACGACAGACCAAACTTCTGCGCGATCGTAGCAATCGGCTTGTTGGAATTCTTCAGATACAAAACGACGGGTCAAAACTCTATATACCGTGTATTGATGACGGACTTATCTTACCGGAGTGCGTAAGTATGTATGGCGAAGAATCACTGCTCCCTTATCCTACGTTGGAGACTGTTGGCGAAGCGTATACAGATATTCTAGATGCGTGTACGAAACGGAAGATTCCTTGCGAGGCAATCCGCCCTAAAGCCCTACGTACAGATGATACGAACGCAAATTATATTGGGATAGATTTACTGTGCGGTATCACAATTCCTATTGCCCCCTTGAGCAAAGATAACCCGCTCTTGAAAGAGCCTACCTATGCGGAGTTAGCGGCTGAGAAGTCGTTGCCTCTTAAGAAGGGTACGGAGCCGTGGGCTTCGGATCTCGCCTTGATGGCTCCCTCTGCGTCTACAAAGTCGCTAGAGACGGCGACGAAGGAGGAAGAGTTGGAGGAGGCGTATCAGCATTTACGAATTACGTTATCAGAATTTTTATTTGCAAATACGGAGCAGGGTCGCAGACTCAAGGGGCAGATTGAGAAATTGCGCCTTGCCCGTCGTCGTTTACCATTGTTTGAACTCCAGCGCCGTCTAGATGCGCTTCTCTATCCGTATGTAAACCAGTGGGTGAAACGGGATGATAATCGTGCACCGTCTAAGCCATCGGTACTACGTCGTGACTGTACGCAGATTACGAAGAAGTCTGATTGTATTGAGGGATGTTCGTGGACGGAGACGAATCCGCCCCTCAGACAGTGCCTCATACATACAACCGCAACGGAGCGGTATAAGTCAGTAGATCCGGTTCATTTGATGTCGGCACGGCTGACGGATGAGCTCTTACGTACATTTGGCAGGGCGATGGAAATCCTTGGTCATACGGTAAGCCGCTTGAAACCGCTACAGGGAAATGAATTCCGTTATGAAGATGGATCGCTACTGTTTTCGGCACTAGGTCGTGGAAGTCAGATGTTATATGATATTTTAGGATATACTAAACGTCAGCCAACAGATTATACAGCGGGATTGACCTATCCTGAAGAGGTAGGGGTTGACGAGTCATCTATTGAATTGCCCGAGGATTGGAAGGATTCGCTCTATCGTATTGTAGTAAGTCCATATTTAGCATTGGATCGCCGCGCATTTCTCAACGAGACGATGCGTATAGCAGGATTTGTAAAGCCGGATCAACCATTTAACGGTACACAGGAGGACTGGATAAAACTTGCAAAAGCGTTGAATGTCAATATTATTAAAACGTATTACGATTCGGCTACAGGTAGAATTCAACCTTCGTCGGATATGATTGTTGGTTCAAAGGCGGAGGTGCCGAATTATATAGTTCTAGACGTGAACGGGGTTCCGTTACAAAATCGGAAAACAACGGGATTTACACTGCGGGAAGATGAATTGCCTAGCAGTATGAAAATGGCACTGGATTAAACTCCAATTGTCAGTATATGAAACATCATTTAATAGAATTAAACGATGTTAAAAATTGTAGATTACTTGAGAGTGCCAAATGCACGTCCATTTAACTTCAGCGGATTAAACCATACATTTTCTAAGAATTGTCCACCGCCGCTGTATACATTTCCTCTTAGTTCTAGATTATCAAACGTTGTATTTTGGTCAAGCCCCTCTTTTAACTTAAATGTCGTAAATGTTATACATACTGCTAGAATGGTTGCAGCGAGAAACGCTCGGGAAGGTGAAAGAGTATGTTTAAACAGTTCAAAGAATCCTCCCAAGAATATGGTAAACAGAATTAAAGTACCTATCGGCTTTTCCATAGCCCCCTAATTTAACTATACACTTAACTCCAAGGATTGCCAGAGTAGGGTTGGTAGTTAAAATTACCATAAGCATTGCCTGACTCAAAGGTTAATGGTGCCATCCATATATTACTTAAAAACTGGTTGCCCATTGGTGAGCCAGTACCGGCATATACATTTCCGCTAATTCTTAACTGGGAGGGGTAGAACGCGTAGTTGAGTCCCTCTTTTAGTTTATAAGTGGCAAACGTAATGCCGAGCGTGATGATTAAGCCGATCATAAACGCCCGCGTCGGTGAAACGTGTGCTTTTAGCAATTCAAAGATACATCCCAAGAGGATGGTAAACAAAACCAAAAGAATTACCGGGCGCATCAGAACCTCTAATTATTAACAATATTTACATTACTAATTTATTGAACCATGCTTAGTTCCAGACATAGTGAATCCGCTGGATGTCATGTTTCCTACATATGGTGGTGCTAGATAGACTGTTCCGCTCAATTGTAAATAGTTTTGGGGTATATTATTAAAGTTTAGCCCTTCTTTGAGTTTATACAGACCAAATAAAACGCATAATGTAATAATGAGAACTATCATAAAAGACCGGAATGGTATCATACGACCCCCTCTAATTATGATTTAGGATACAGTACCTGTTATATGCCCGTCTATCTTAAGATCAGTAAACGTCGTATCAAATGTGATAAACTTCTCTATTTGGTTAAATCCGGAAGATATCTCACGTATAGCATCTACATTTGTGACTAAACAGATACTTGCAACGCCTGTACAAATACCTATAAAGGCAAGTCCGGTACCTTTGATGTTTCCATATAAGGCTTCTACTGCAAAGATGAATCCGCCCATAATAAGAATAACCAGCGAGACTGATACAATCTTATACATTCTCCTTACTATTTATGAATGAAATAGTGGCTCGCTCAGCCTGCGGCTGGCGTAAAATAGTGACTCACTTTGAAAAATTGACGCCTATGAAAACCATCGGTAGATTTGTACGTTCCTACAGATGCCTCCGCGAGCCCCCAAACCAACCTGCTCCGTCTGTTTTGATAAGTTCAATCTGACAATCCGTGCTCCTACGACGTGTCCGCATTGTGGAATTCAGATATGTCGTACCTGCTTCCAAACCTACCTACTCAATGAGGTCACTGATGTGCCTCGGTGCGTCAATACAGAGTGTGACCGCGGCTGGGAGCGTAACTTTCTAGATAGCGAGATGACCTCCACGTTTCGTCTCAAGACGTATAAGGAGCACCGTGAGAAGGTGCTAGCAGACCGCGAGAAGTCCAAGCTACCGGCGACGCAGGCGGATGCGGCGGAAGTCCGTACGGTGCTGGCGATGAAGGCGGCAGCAGATGAGAGATATAACAAAGCCGCTGAAGAGTCGCGTCGTATCGGCAACGAGTTGATGGCGGCAGCACGTGTTCAGAATGCAATTGCTCTTGTTATCTCATCGCATGGTCGTGAGCGTTACGTAGATCCTACGTTGTCTGTAGTCGCACAAGCCGAGGCACAAAAGGCTAAGCCGGCGACTGCTGTGTTTGTGAAGCCGTGCCCTGCCGAGGACTGTAAGGGCTTCCTGTCTACGGCGTGGAAGTGTGGTCTCTGTGATAAGTATACGTGCCCTGACTGCCACGACCTGAAGGGATTTGTACGTGAGGATCCGGCACATCGGTGCGACCCTGATAAGGTGGCGACAGCGGCGCTGCTCAAGGCGGAGGCGAAGTCGTGCCCGAAGTGCGGTGTAAGCATCTGTAAGATTGAGGGCTGTGACCAGATGTTCTGTACGCAGTGCAATACGGGATTCAGTTGGCGGACTGGTAAGTTGGCGGCAGGACCGGTTCACAACCCGCACTACTTTGACTGGCTACGCAGTCAGGGCAGGGACCCAACGGCGAATCCTCTACAGAATGGCTGTGCGGCGGACCGTGATATCATTCGCGCACTGAATGGACCATTATGGCGTACGCCGATTCATTGTTATCTTGCGGAAGCGTGGCGTCTGATGCTGGAAGCAGAGGACGTTGCGCGTGTTGAGAATGCGAATCACGACGAGGACCAGCGTGTGATGCGTGTGAAGTTTATGCTGGGTCAATTGAAGGAGGAGGAATGGCAGTACGCTCTTCAGCGACAGGAGAAGAATGTACGCTTCGCGGTGGCAAAGGCACAGGTGGCACAGGTATTTGCGGGTGGTGCCCGTGAAATCATCTCGCAAATTCTCACAGATGGTTGCGACAAGAAGAAGGTGAAGCAGCAGGTTGAGGACCTGGTGAAGTATTGCAATGCGTGCTATGGTGATATTGAGGGTCAGTTCAATCGTAAGATTAAGCCGATTAACGTGGAGGCACGTATGCGGCAGCCGGTGACAGCGGAGAACGAAACGGCTGAACAGGCAGTTATTCGGCGACAAGCGGCGATTCTTGCTGCTGCCCGCGAAACTGAGCGTGTTGCTAGAGCCGCTGTTGCTCAGCAAGTGTAGAATCGGGCACACCCACAGGTGCAACTATATCCACCGCTTTTCGTGAACAATATCCATTACTGGCACAAAAACTTTTTTTGTCACAGTCGGCGTCGGAGTAGCATGTAACGGCAATATCTAGAGGACTGTACCACGCCCAAGGGTAACTCCAGCCATACCAGCCCCAATTACCACCACCGGCATCACCGCCCCATCCCCGCCAGGTGCCTTGATTAGGACCTCCGTATCCGCCTGGTCCATGCCAACCACCACCGCCGTGATGACCGCCTCCGTGCCCACCCCCTCCGTGACCACCGTGACCACCCCCAAAGAATCCTTCTCTCCTCATCTTTTTATCATCTACACCTATGCTGCCAAAGTTAGGTTCAATATCACCACCAAATCCACCGTTGGCACCGACACCGAAGCCACCGTTAAAGCCGGTACCAAAGCCGCCACCAAATCCCTCGTAGGTTACGTGCTTCAAATGACTTTGATGAAGACCGAACGGCTTACCACGAAGGGTATTACGTAAACGCGCAAATACACCAAAGGTGCCGAGCGCGCATACGACAACAAGTATAAATAAGAGCTTCCACGTCTCCATTCTATTCAGGAGCAGTAAAAGAAAACCTGACCGTTATGGTTCCCCCGTCTGAGGCATTCATAACGCAAGGCGGTGGCAGAACAGCCTCCCCCATGTAATTTACATACATTTCCAAGTAATCAGCGTGTAACTGTGCTATCATATAGTACTGTTCAGCGTGAGTCTCCAAATGTAAGCGGACTGAGCCGTCCAAGTCGGGAACAGAGGATACTACTTTATACCCTTTCCACGACACCCCGTTAAAATCCCAAACTAAGTACAACTTTTTGTACGACATTAATTTAGGATACGAAAAAATTATTATTGCCAAAACACGCCCTAGTCGTCTACAATGAGGCAGCCGTTATCGGGCTCTGGCGCCTCCTCAACCTCAGTAACAATCTCTGTCTCTTTGACTAGATCCAGCACTACAGGTACTGGTGCATTCATCTGCTCTAAACGATGTAACCACATCGCCTCCACCTCCGCATCCATCAGATTGAGTTTCACAATCTTAAACGACTTATTGTTCGGATGTAGAATCACCAAAGCCAATTCATTGACTACCAGACCGTAGAACTTCTCCAACAGACGCCGATAGTTATTGAGCTGTAGGGAGTAATGCCAGTAGTTGCAGTCATCTAGATGAGCAAGCGGTCCGAGTCCCTTCTGGTACTTGTTTTCCGTCTTAATCTCCTTAGAGCGTTTCCAGTCGTAAATGGCGTACGTGCCGTCGGGCTTTGCGTACACCATATCAATAGAGCCGGCAAGGCGGATTTCGTCGTTGAAGACGAGCCATTCGGTGCGAAACGGTACAAACCCCTTCTCTAGACGCCACTTCTTCTCGTAGCGCATAAAGTAGTCCCATTCGGTACTAGGGTTCGCCGTCCACGCATCGCCGGCAAGATTGCCAATCGGCGACGCATTATAATAATGTTCAATATCCAGATGCATACGCGTACCTGCCCCGCTTGCTTCGGCACCAGAGGATGCCCATAGATCCTTGATGCCCTGGGGCGTTAGCCCTTTGTACTTTTCGTAGGACGCGCCACCAGGCTTCCAATTTGGGCTACGCATCATTTTGCGAATTACATCATCGGCGTCAAAGTGACCGAAGAAACTATGGACAAAACCGGTACAGGAGATATCATAACGCGACCCATCAATCGTGTATTTATGGGTCGCCTCATCAAAGGTAATGCGCTCATCGCGCGGATGTTTGTTTACTACTGCAAGCCGTTGCCAGGCAAGGGCACCAGTGCTAATTGATTGGGGCATCTTAACTCTTTTATGCCGACAATCAAATTAAAGACCGAAGTCTCAATTTTTGCGTCCGCCGTATAACATAGTATAAAAGGCGAAAATACCAAACAAAACTACAATAATAATAAAACAGCAGTAGGTGAGCCACTTACGATTTTCGGCGACGGGCGGGATTGGCGCGGCAGTATGTACACTTACTAATCTAATTGTTAGAGGCTCAGGTCTTACAGTTACTACTGTGTCAGCAGGTGGTGCGGAGGGTAAAGGCGTATAGGCTACAGGGTCCTGAAGGACTAAGGAGTCCTGAAGGACTAAGGGGTCCATATTACCTATTTGATGCTACGATAATTTAAATTGGACAAATGCAGCCCTTTGACGATTCTGTTGATCAATTGAACACTGTTCTTCAAAATCAATTTTGTCTTCATTAATAGGATTTTCGTTATTATAAATCATTAATACTTTATCAATATTCTGTATACGTGCTGAACCAGCCATTTCAGCAATAGGTAAATTAAATACTTGATCGGCTGCAAACATTCCTTGTTTTCCATTAAACATATTTATATCTCTTGGCAACTTGAACCATAGAAAGGCTTTTGCTGTAAAAAGATGACTAAAGACCCATCTACATTCACGAAATCCGCGTCCGTTTTTTTCAGATTCATAATGTTCGGTTTTTAAAGGCGTTGTAAAATAGTCAAGATTACCGTTTGAACAACGATACGAGCCGTATGTTACCCAGCACTTTGTAGTCTGGTAACACTCTACTACTGTTTGTAAAGAATAGGGGGATGCAAGCCAATCATCGCCATCAAGAACGCAGATGATATCTTCAGGTTCACAATTTGCAGCATCTAGACATTTAAATAGATTTACTCCCTTACCAAGATGCTCTGTATTTCTTATTATAACTAAACGTTCAGGTTCCTTTTTTGACCAGTCACTTAGGAGATCTATAATATAGGGTTCAAATGTTGCGTCATCAACTAGTACTGCCTGAAAAGGAATAGATACAGTTTGACTAAAAATGCTTGTCAAACATTTTTGTAAGTATTGAATTGAGTTATAGTGTGTAATAAAAAGATGAATCTTCATCTATTTATTATATTGACGAATCTAATGTTTAATACGTCAGTCCGACCAACTTCATGAGTGTGCGACCAAGCAAGTTAGAGCCGCTTACGGTTCCATCTTTCGCAATAGCACCGGTCATCTCATTGTCAGCAGTAGCGGTATAGGCAACCAAGCGCACCTTCTCCGCTTTGACGGCATCCAGAATCTTGCGGAACACAGCATCCTCATCGTAGCGCTGCTTGAGATATACTTCCAACGAACCTTCCACACCGGCAAGATAGTCATCAGGTACAAAGGTTGCGCCGGTCTTCTTGATAATTGCGGGCTTCTGTGCATCGCGCATCCGCACACCGAGTTCATCGCTGAGAACGGTAAGTGCTTCGGTGCTGGGATCGGCACCGAGCGCCCGCTTCTCCTCCAGATACTTTTGGTACATATTGCCGGTCATACTGAAGAGTTGGGCACCAAGCTCAGGCTTATTAGTGCCGAGTTCGTACTTGAGGGCACCGATAACCGCCTCAAGATTGGGATAGACAACTGCAGGATTCTTAGTATCCTTGAACATAAAGGGTGCAAAGGTGCTGATAGTGCGGCGCCAGCCCTTCTCCTTAATCTTGAGGTCGTCCTTTGCTGCGGACTTGTAATAGAAAGGGTATGCAGGACCGGTTGCAAGAGTTAGCGCAGGTGCTGCCTCCTCTGCCTCCTCTGCCTCCTCTGCCTCCTCTGCCTCCTCTGCCTCCTCCGCCTCAGGCGACTCCTCCGCCTCAGGTGACTCCTCGGCTTCGGCAACAGGCTCTGCGGGTGCCTCCATACGTGGTACTGCTGCTAGACGTTGTTCAAAAGCCGCAACTACATCTGGTGATACATAGGGCTCCTCCTGAGCAACTACCACCTCTTCTGCAGGTATATCTGCTACGGGCACGCCGGTTGCCGCTCCAATAACGGGCGTTGGGGGCAGAGAGAGTGCGGAGGCAGTAGACCGACGACGGAAGATAAACCAACGATTGAGGAAACTGAAAGTACGAATCACCGTGCTCATTGCGTAATTACGACCGCTCGCCGTCGCCATATCGTGTGAAACAGAGAAGAGATTGGTAGAAGCGATCATACCCATTGCCGCAAGCTCGGCAGAGTTGAGGAGTTCCATTCCAATTTCACCCATACGGCGTACAAAGTACTGGAACGATACAAGATACTCGCGGTATGTCTCGCCGATGCTGATGAAGCTTACATCAATGGACTTGCCGAGAGATTCGTCGGTCGCCGGAAGTACAGACATGTCGGCGTCGTACTTTTTAGTAATGCTCCAGATATCTGAGGCGCCCTCGTTTCCGCGCTTCACTCCATCTATAGGCAGATCCTGAAGCAGCGATACCACCTTATCGCCGTCAAAGCAGCAGCCAACGAAGAATCCACCGACCTTCACCGTCTCAGCAAGATTGCGTAGGAATCCGTCCAGCGTCGCACGGTCCTTGAAGAAGTAGTGGAGCGAGAACATGAGGGAGGCGACGTCAAAGCCGGCAGCCGCCATTCCTCGCATCTCTTGGACATACGCTGGAGCAGTAGGATCCGACTCACCCCATAGAGTGCGTAGCATAGAGCGGTCTAACGGCGTCTGACCGGCGGAGCCATCCGCATAGCGAGTAGAGGAATCCGCCTGGACGAAAAGCATACGCGGAACACCGGTGCCGTTCTTGGACTTCATTAGATAATTGAGGTACCGACGGTAGGCGCCATTCTTATTATCGGTAAGACCGGTGAGAGCGACGTCGCAGCCGAGCACCCAGCCCACACGAGCGTTCATCCACTTATGGATATCACCGGCTTGACCGACCGACATATCAATCACTGAAGCGCCGGCAGTCAGCACCTTAGAGAGAAGCAGCTCATCCTTGATATAGCGATTGTGGAACTCGGCGAGACCACGGATTTTGTTTAGATCCCGCTGCGGCGCCTTCCGCTGGTAATACGCCAGATTCGTTGTTAAGGGTGCTAACACACCAATAACCGCCTCTTCAGTAATTGCACCACGACGAATCATGTATTCGGTTACAGGGTCGTTAATAGAGAGCCAGTTGTCGTTGGCGACCTTTTCGCTGTTAAGAGTTCCGCCGACGATGCCACGACTGAAATCTTCCGTCTTATCCCAACGGATACGAAGGGGTACCCAACGCCAACCTGCTGGTGCATCGGGTTTATAGACCATCTCTACAATCGTACGATTCGTAATGGCGTCTTTTGTCTCCTCGCAATAAATGGTATCGTCAAGGGATTCCAGGCTTTGCGCAGCGGGTGCAGCGCCGGCGGCGTCGGTAGCACCGGCGTTAATGGCAACATAGCAGACAGATGCCATAGGGTCTGATGGAAACGGCGTGAATTCTACTGGTTTATACACACTACGCGACCCCTCTTGGAACGAGGAGGGATACGGCTTCTTATTGAGGATTGTATCACGGGGGTCTACTAGAGCGGGATCCACCGACGAGCCGACAAAGAGCCGCAGTGTTTTATAACGAACAATTTGATTCGTATCTTCACGTAGTTTAGTATTAATCGCATCTACCATAGTAATCTTACCATCGCTATCCTTCTCTTTTTCGGTAATAACTAGGAAATCAATGGAATTTTGAGACGCGGGCTTCCACTTCAATTGTGCGTCCCAGATATTAATGTTCTTCACAAGCGGGGAGGAATTGGGTGTGAAGATAAGACCGTCGGTGTGATAGGGTGCATCACGTGCAAGGCGGTCCAACACAGAGGCAGCCTCCTTAAAGATGCCTACAGGGTCTGTAGGATCTACGGGCGTCTGAAATGTCTTCATATGAATGGAGAGGCTGTTCTGCTTTGGAATATTGCTAATCGTATATTCGGAGTTACTGAGCGCAGCCACCGTTTCACGCATAGCCGCTTCACGGCTGACAGCAACCTCAGTACCGCGGACAATAAACGGGCGGGCGGAGACATCCTCACCGCGCCGACCGTTGAAGATATCAAAGGCGTAGTAGCGGCTCATTGGCGCATCGGACGCATCTCGTGTCACCCATTCGCCGTCTAGAACCGCACCCGCCCATTCGGCGATCAACGTATCATCCACGCGACGGTCCGTACCGTAGACGTTGAGAGATCGGTCAACAAGATAAATACGTCCGTTCTTCGTTACAACGAGCAGGCAACGCAACCCATCCGCCTTATCGGTAACATTATAATCCTCAATACGAATGTTCGCAGTATCAGGCTCTTTCTCAAGTCCCATATGATACTTATGTAGAGTTACTGGCTGAGAGCCAGGGAAAGAGCCTTTCTTCGCGCCGGTCTGTCCCTCCATCTGTCCTAGAACCTGCTGGCGTACAGACTCGCGTGTGAGGATATACGACTTCTGTAGCCCGCGTAGAACCGAGACGATGCCGAAGATGAGCGCCTTCTTATTGGCTCCAGAAAGCGCCTCTACTTCCAGCTCGTAGTGCGTAGGCTGCTTGACAATGCCGGCGTTTGTGAAGGTGGTCGCTTGGATATAGTTGCCACGCGTATCCTTGCGATTCTCACGTACAAAGGAGGCGTCAAACTGGAGACCCTTCCAGTGTAGAGAGGTGAAACTGAAGCGCTGCATATAGCGGAACGACTTGGGTAGTGATGCCCAGCGGGTGACCGCATCAACAACACGGGGGTCATCTTTTGACAGTGGAATTTCGCGACGGAGTTTAACACGGACGCCGTATTCAGGTAGATCAATTTCACTCGGTCCGTGGGCAACCGCCTGCTTCTTATCCTTGAGAATACAGAAGAACGGTTTGCCCTTGAGCGTATTATCGCGGCAGTACGCTTGTACAGTACCTTCACCAACAAGAGTGAACCGTAAACCACCGGCAACCATAATATTCAGTTTAGGCGGTTGCGGGTCCTCCTGTAGTCCCATACTACGTAAATGCTTAATAACATTCAAGAACGAGGTATAATCTAGTTCTTTATTATCAGGGCGCTTAAATGTTGCTTCAATCTCGGTTTCTGTAGCGTTTTCCCACGCTGTCCATAGCGTGTCCAAGGCTTGGGATTCGACAGATTTGAGCTCTAAGGACATACTTCTATTAAGTCTGAGACTTTTTGCTTAAAGCCATCAACTTTTATCTCCGCCCCTGGCTAGACCGGTGCCGTTTTAACGGCTACCGGTCCTGCTTCGCTAGACCGTCCCCGCCAAAAGTCGGGACTTTAATTTGTATCCGGCGATGGCGGCGATGCGTTCTACCTT
>Ga0209400_1000024_pt1 | contig 145707 bp, 184 predicted proteins | sample M_130807_EF_Meta_FD_187313 | JGI IMG/M metagenome (GOLD analysis project Ga0209400, IMG submission 187313) | Freshwater microbial communities from Lake Montjoie, Canada to study carbon cycling - M_130807_EF_MetaG (SPAdes) (version 2) | ecosystem: Environmental > Aquatic > Freshwater > Lake...
AAGAAGTAATTTTTATAAATAATTATTAACCCAAATTAAAAAGGAAGGGGACTCAAAAATGTATTTAAATGAAGAAATTCAACAAAAATGGCAGCCTGTGCTTGAGCATCCCGATCTAGACCAGATCAAGGATCCACACAAGCGTTCAGTTACTGCTACCATCCTCGAGAACACCGAGCGCGCTTTACGCGAAGCCGGTCACGTTGCTCGTGGCAGCCAAAATCTTTTTGAAGCAGGCCAACCAGTTAACTCAGTTCAAGCTGGTGACGGTTCTAGCGCTATCGATACTTTCGATCCAGTATTGATCTCTCTAGTTCGCCGTGCAATGCCTAACCTAATCGCTTATGACATCTGCGGTGTCCAGCCTATGACTGGTCCTACAGGTCTTATTTTCGCGATGCGTGCTCGTTATAGCAACCAAACCAGCACCGAGACATTCTACAACGAAGTTAACACCGGCTTCTCAGCTCTACCAGGCGGTGGCAACCAAATCGGTAACGTTCACTTAGGTGCACTAGGTGGTCATACAAACACCACTTCACTAGCTACCTCAGCTAACGTTAACTATAGCTCAGGTATGCCAACAGCTTCAGCTGAATACCTAGGTTCAAACAACACCTTAGTATTCCCACAAATGGCTTTCTCAATCGAGAAGGTTTCTGTGACAGCTAAGTCACGTGCTCTTAAGGCTGAGTACACAATGGAACTTGCACAAGATCTACGTGCTATCCATGGCCTAGACGCTGAGACAGAGCTTTCGAACATCCTTTCAACCGAAATCCTAGCTGAAATCAACCGTGAAGTTGTTCGTACAATCTACGTTACAGCCAAGCAAGGTGCTACAGAAGGCACAACAACATCTGGTATTTTCGACCTAGACACCGACTCGAACGGTCGTTGGTCAGTTGAAAAGTTCAAGGGTCTAATGTTCCAACTCGAAAGAGAAGCAAACAAGATCGCCAAGGACACAAGACGTGGTAAGGGTAACTTCGTACTCTGCTCGTCAGACGTTGCTTCAGCCCTTCAAATGGCTGGCGTTCTAGATTACGCTCCTGCTCTAAACAGCAACAACCTAAACGTTGATGATACTGGTGCTACATTCGCTGGTGTTCTAAACGGTCGTATTCGTGTCTATATTGATCCATATTCGACAGGTAACTTCTTCATGATGGGTTATAAGGGTTCGTCACCATTCGACGCTGGCCTTTTCTACTGCCCATACGTTCCTCTACAAATGGTTCGTGCTGTTGACCAAGACACCTTCCAGCCCAAGATTGGCTTCAAGACCAGATATGGTATGGTTGCCAACCCATTCGCTGAAGGTTCAAGTGATTCAGCTCTAGGCCGTCTAGCTGAAAACACAAACGTTTATTACAGACGTGTTCTAGTTAGCAACCTAATGTAATAAAATAGAAAAATAATAATAAGAAGTAACTAAGCCCGCTTAACAGCGGGCTTTTTTTAAGTATAAATACTATCATGAGTGCAATTACTAAAATACCAACTAATACTAATTTTCTTTCTCCTCTAGGGTTTAAGTTTAACATTAAACGAACCCCTGGGCTGAACTACTTTGTTCAATCGGCTTCTATACCTGGTATTAGTATCGGTGTAGCAACACTTGGTACACCATTCGTTGACTTACCATTTACTGGTGTAAAGAATACATACGATGACTTAGTAGTTACTTTTAAAGTTGATGAGGAATTGCGCAACTACAAAGAACTATTTGACTGGATGATAGCAATAAGCTTCCCAGATGATTTTACTCAGCACCAGCAAATAGTAAATGCTAGACCAGGTTCCGGGGATGGTATTTTTTCAGATGCTACTTTGACTGTGCTAAGCAGTTCTAAAAACCCTATTGTTGAAGTTAACTTTAAAAATCTATTTCCTTATAATCTGTCAGAGCTAAAATTCAGTTCGAGTGAAACGGATGTAAGTTATATGGAAGTAGATGTCACCTTTAAGTATCAATCATTCTCTTTCAATTACTTGATTTAAGTTGCATAGTCTATTATAATAATAGCAATTCGTTTAGGTAATTGCTATGAGACTAGAAGAAATTCAAGAACTATGGGAAAGAGATAGCTGTATAGATCGCACGGAGCTCGGTGAAGAGAGCTTACGTATACCTCAGCTGCATTCAAAATACTTTAAGATTTTCTCTAGTGAGAGAATGCTTCTAAGAAAACTGGAAGGCGAGTCAAAGATTCTATATCGACATAAGTTTGAATACTATAACGGATCATTAGACGAAAGTACGCTCAAATCAAACGGATGGGAGCCAAATCCTCTTAAAATTTTAAGATCCGATATACCGATGTACTTAGATTCTGATACCGAGCTTAGATCATATCAGAATAGAATCGAATTGCAGAAAGAAAAAGTAGAGTTCGTTGAGTCTATCATAAAGTCTCTACCTACAAGAAGCTATCAGATCTCTCAAGCGATAGCATGGGAAAAGTTTAAAGTAGGGGCTTAATGTCAAAAATAGTCATAGAGAAAATTAATGATGTAGTTATTAAAGCCCACTGCGATCCAGATGTAGCGCAGGAGCTTTCTGACTATTTTACATTTTCTGTTCCAGGAGCACGCTTCCTGCCCGCCGTGCGCCGCAAGGTGTGGGATGGTAAAATAAGACTTTTTAGTTCTGCCACGCGTACCATATACGCAGGCCTGAGACTTCACATTGAACTCTTTGCCCGGGAAAGAAACTACGAAGTAGATTTCTTAGATAGAGAGCATTTTCTTGATCAAGAATTTTCACTAGTAGATGCAAAAGAATATATTAAGTCACTTGAACTTACTTTAGAGCCTAGAGACTATCAGATAGAAGCGTTTGCGCATGCGGTAAGAAATAGACGATGCGTGCTATTATCTCCAACTGCATCGGGTAAATCGTTAATAATTTATATACTGAGTAGGTATTTCTATAAGAAGAAAACTCTTATAGTCGTACCTACTACTTCCCTAGTACATCAAATGGCATCTGACTTTGAGTCATATAGTGGTATGGATTCGAATAAGTTTGTTCATAGAATCCTATCTGGAGCAGAGAAGGATACTGAATTGCCTTTTGTCATCTCTACCTGGCAGTCCATCTATAAAATGCCAAAGAACTGGTTTAGTCAATTCGATACAATTATAGGGGATGAAGCTCATCTATTTAAAGCTAAGAGCTTGACATCTATAATGTCAAAACTTATTGACTGTCCTAACAGATTCGGCTTTACTGGTACACTAGATGGTACACATACTCATAAACTAGTTCTTGAAGGTCTATTTGGACCAGTAAAGAGAGTTACATCTACTGCTGACTTGATGGAGCAAAATCATCTTGCAGAACTTAAAATAAAAGCTATCATACTTCAGCATTCCGATTCGGCAAAGCAAATAGTTAAGAATGCAGACTATCATACTGAGATGGACTATATAGTATGTAATCCAGCGAGAAATAAGTTTATAACTAATCTAGCGTTGTCTCTTGAAGGCAATACACTCCTTCTTTTCCAGTACGTTGAAAAGCACGGCAAAGTTCTTTACGATATTTTAAAGCAAAGCGGCAGGGAGGTATACTTCGTATCAGGCGAAGTAGATGGTGAGATTAGAGAAGATATAAGACTTGCAGTTGAGAAAAGCGAAAATTCAATCATAGTAGCATCCTACGGTACATTCTCAACTGGAGTTAATATTAAAAACCTTCATAACGTCATATTTGCTAGTCCTTCGAAGTCAAGAATTAGAAACCTTCAGTCGATAGGTAGAGGTCTTAGAAAGAGCAGTACTAAGAATACCGCTACACTGTATGATATTGCAGATGACCTAACCTGGAAATCAAAGAAGAATCATACTATACTACACTTCGCAGAACGAATAAAGATTTATAATGAGGAAAAGTTCAATTATAAAATCTATAACATAGGACTTAAGGACTCATGATTACACTAATTAAGCTCATAGATGGTACTGAGATCGTCGGAGAATCAACTCAGACTGGTGATAAGGTAGTAGTAAATAATCCCTTACAGATTAATTACTTTGTGCGTTCGCCTGCTGCTCCACCGGTTATCTCAATGCATAGATATATGCCTTTTGCAGGCAATACAAAGTTTTCATTTTATATTGATCATATTGTAACACAGACTGATCCTAAGCCGAGCATGGAACAGTTTTACAATGCTACTCTAAGAGATATTACAGAGTACATGGACCCAGCGCTCGATACAACACTATCAGAAAAAGCTGATGCGCTTTTAGAAGATACAGGTGATATTGCACAGGCTTTAATAGAAAAAATGATAAAGAAGCCTTATCTTAACTAATGAATAATTACTACGTCGATAATAAGAAGCTCTATGCTGAAATGGTAGAGTATAAGAAACTAGTTACAGAACACGAACAGTCAAACGGTAAGATAGGTAAGCCTGTTGTACCTCGATATGTTGGTAGCTGTATTTTAATGATCGCAAATAGACTATCTTTAAAGCCTAACTTTATTAATTACTCATACCGAGAAGAGATGATTAGTGATGGTATAGAGAATTGTATTACCTATATCGATAATTTTGATCCTAATAGAACAAATAATCCTTTCGCATACTTTACTCAGATAATTTACTTTGCTTTCTTGAGACGTATACAGAAAGAGAAGAAGCAACTTTATATTAAACATAAGTCACTAGAAAACTCTATTATATTAAACACCTTATCAGATGTTAACGATTTTGATGATGGGGAGTTCGATTCACCTGGATATGAGTTTGACAATCAAAATATGTCCGACTTTATTAGAAATTTTGAAGACGGTATAGAAAAGAAGAAGAAGAAAAGAAAACAGGGTTTAGAAGTTTTCCTTGAGGAAGAACAAGAAAATGAAGATAGCGATAGTAACTGATACTCATTATGGAGCCCGGGGAGATAGCTCTTCGTTCTCTAATTTTTTTGCTAAGTTTTATAACGAAGTATTTTTTCAGTATATAGATGAGCATAAGATTGATACTGTACTCCATTTGGGGGATGTATTTGATAGACGTAAGTACATTAACTTTGCGTCGCTAAAGCATTGCAAAGAATACTTCTTTGATAATCTGGCGAAGAGGAATATTAAGACACATATCATCGCAGGTAATCACGACACATTTTTTAAGAATACAAACGATGTTAATTCACCCGACTTATTGCTCGGTGAATACCCTAACATTACCACTTACAGTACCCCACATGAATTAAATCTCGACGGCACTGATATCCTTCTAATGCCATGGATATGTTCTGGCAACTATAACGATTGTTTAAAAGCCATAGATGATACGAAGAGCCAGCTACTCTTCGGTCATTTCGAGATAAGTGGATTTGAGATGTATAAAGGTTCGTTTAACGACGGGGGCTTTAGCTCCGATACTTTCTCAAAGTTTGATATGGTACTATCTGGCCATTTTCATCACAAGTCATCACGACAAAATATTCATTATCTAGGTACACCTTACGAAATTACCTGGTCTGATTATGACGACCAGAAGGGGTTTCATATTTTTGACACACATACACGGGAGCTTACATTTGTTCCTAATCCTTTAAGAATGTTTTATAAAGTGTGGTATGATGATGTCAATAAGTCAATGGAAGAAGTTATTGTGGATAATTTTAATCAATATCGCGATAGTATTGTTAAAGTTGTGGTTAAGAATAAAACAAACCCTTACTGGTTTGATCTTTATATCGAAAAATTAGAAAAGAGCGGTGTGATAGATTTACAGGTAGTAGAGGATCATCTTAACTTAAATCTAGAAGATGATTCAGATATAATTAACGAAGCAGAAGACACCATAACAATACTCAACAAGTATGTCGAGCAATTGGAACTGAGTACAGATAAAATAAAACTTGAAAATCTATTACGTAGTCTTTATAATGACGCTGTATCCCTTGAGCACAGTCTTTAATGATATATTTTAAAAATATACGCTGGAAGAACTTTCTTTCAACAGGCAATACGTTTACTGAAATAGACTTTACTCGTAACCGTTCAACTCTTATTGTAGGAGAGAATGGTGCTGGTAAATCTACTATTCTCGATGCTCTTGCATTTGCGCTTTACGGCAAACCGTTTCGCAAGATTAACAAGCCTCAATTAATTAATACTATTAATCAGAAGAATCTCGAAGTTCATCTCGAGTTTAGCATTGGTAGGTATGATTATAAAGTCATCAGAGGTATTAAGCCTAACGTATTTGAAATATACCAGAATGGCAATCTAATTAATCAGAGTTCGGAAAATAAAGAGTATCAAGAGATGTTTGAGAAAAGTATTCTCAAACTTAACTTTAAGTCATTCTCACAAATCGTCATATTAGGTAGCGCGTCGTTCGTACCGTTCATGCAACTACCAGCTGCACACCGTAGAGAAGTTATTGAAGATCTACTTGATATTCAGATTTTCTCTACTATGAATACTCTCCTTAAAGATAGGGTTGTTACTAATAAAAATGATATAGTTGATAATGATTACTTAATCAAGAGTCTTGCAGAAAAGATAGAGCTGCACAAAAAGCATATTGACTCAATGAAACAGAATAATGATGAACTTATTGAGCAAAAGAGAGTAAAGATAGCTGAATATGAACAGCAAATAATTACAGTTAATGAGAAAATACAGGAGTGCTCGACTCTTTCAAGTGCTTTAGATGCTGATGTAAATCAGATAGAAGTTCTACGAGAAAATGATAGAAATCTGCGTGAACTCTATCGCAAGATGTACGAGAAATCAGTTAAGCTTATTAAAGAAAGTAATTTCTATCGAGACAACGATAATTGTCCTACGTGTAAGCAAGGTATTTCTCACGACTTTAAGGAACATGTTCTTAGCGATAATGATAATGTTGTTGGCGAAATTAGTGCAGGGCTAGGTCAAATGGATCGCAAGCTCAATCGTATTAATGAAAAGATTAGTCTTTATTCTAAGTCGTTTGAAAGACAGCAAGAACTACAAAAGGAAATTACAGAGCATCATAATGCCGTTACAGTATGCAATGAATTTATAAAAGGACTTAATGCTGAGATATTGCTACTACAGAACAATACAAAGCATATTGATGCAGGTAATGAAGAGGTTAAAGAATTAAAAACTAACCTCAAAGATGCGTTAACTCGTAAAGAAAACCTAACTGAAGATAGAAAGCTACTAGATGTAGCTGGTATTCTTCTTAAGGATTCAGGTATTAAGACGAAGATTATTAAGCAGTACGTGCCTGTTATGAATAAGCTTATTAACAAGTACCTGGCGGCTATGGACTTCTTTGTTAATTTTGAATTGAATGAGAATTTTGAAGAAACTATTAAATCGAGGTTTAGGGATGAATTTAGTTATGAATCTTTTAGCGAAGGTGAAAAGATGCGTATTGACCTTGCTCTACTCTTTACCTGGAGAGCAATTGCTAAGCTGCGCAATTCTGCTAGTACTAATCTTCTTATCATGGACGAGGTTTTCGACAGCAGTCTAGATAATTCAGGTACAGATGAGTTCTTAAAGATTATTCAAACTATCACCGCAGATACTAATATCTTTATTATTAGTCATAAAGGTGATCAGTTATATGATAAGTTTCATAGCGTTATTAAATTTGAAAAGCATAAAAACTTTAGCAGGATGGCAGCATGATATATGAATTAGTTAAACCTGATCATCATCTTCTCTTTACTAAGTTGGAGAGATTTAACTTTACTGAACCACCTATTCATCCAGTTGAATTAGCTAATAACCTTATCGAGACTATGGTTCACAATAAAGGAATCGGTCTCTCAGCTAATCAAGTAGGATTACCTTACAGAGTGTTTGTTCTACATTCAGTAGAGCCCTTAGCTTTATTTAATCCTTCGATTGTTGACTCGACTACTGAGGAAGTAAAACTAGACGAGGGGTGCTTAACGTATCCTAATTTATTCTTACCAATTAAAAGACCATCGGTAATTAAGGTCAGGTATCAAGATGCATTTGGTGAATTCCATACGGAAAAGTTTATCGGAATGACCGCGCGATGCGTACAACATGAGCTTGACCATTTAAACGGTATCGATTATACTAAGAGAGCTAATGCAATTCATTTAACAAGAGCTCTTAATCAAAAGAAGATTCTTGATAGGAAAGTTAAGAAGCTAAAGCAGATTGGCCGAGCTATATAATTTATCGTGCCCTTCCACGTTAACTAGGAGTGAAAAATGTCAAAAATTAAAGTCGCAGAGCTTTTTTATAGCCTGCAAGGTGAAGGGCGCTTTGTAGGTGTGCCTTCAATCTTTTTAAGAACTTTCGGTTGTAACTTCCAATGTGCCGGATTTGGCATGCCACCAGGACAGCTGAGTGATGAGAGAGATAATGTTGCTAGCCAAATTTCTAATTATAAACTCTATGAAGAGCTTCCTCTGGTTCATACTGGATGTGATTCTTATGCTAGTTGGGATCCTCGTTTTAAGCATCTTAGTCCTGTACGATCTACTGACGAAATTGCTCAAAAGATTTTTGAGCTGCTTCCAGAACGAAAATGGAAAAAAGAGCATTTAGTTATTACTGGCGGAGAGCCTCTTCTAGGATGGCAGCGTTCGTTCCCTGATCTTATCAAGCGCGCTGATTTCATCTACGATCTAGAAAACCTTACGTTTGAAACGAACGGTACTCAACCTTTAACAGAAGATTTTAAATACTTCTTGTTTGAAGAATTTACTAGATTTGGCCGTAACTTTGATCGACTTACATTCTCAGTATCAGCTAAACTTCCATGCTCAGGTGAGAAGTGGGAGGATGCTATCAAGCCAGAAATTGTTCACGACTATCAAGGTATTGGTCATACCTATCTTAAGTTTGTAGTTGCGACGGAAGAAGATATTGAAGATGCTAAAAAGGCAGTTAAAGAATTTAAAGACGGCGGCTTTATCGGTGATGTATATTTGATGCCTGTTGGTGGTACAGAGCAAGTTTATTATTTAAACAATAAACAAGTAGCAGAGCATGCTATGAAATTAGGGTGGAGATACTCTCCGCGATTGCAAGTAGATATTTGGAGAAACGCATGGGGGACATAGGAACCTATGAATTTACATTTGCTGAGTTTAGTTCAGCCATAGACGAACTAGTAGAGCAAATTAGAAAGAAGAAAATTAAGTATAATTATATCGTAGGCTTAACTAGAGGCGGTCTGATACCTGCTACTATTCTAAGTCATAAGCTCGATGTCCCTATGCTAGCAAGCAATTGGGACACTGACCGTAAGAAGCCATCCATTACATTGATGGATATTCTCGATAATCCTAGAAATAAGGTCCTACTTGTAGATGAAATTTTAGATACGGGTAAGACTATTCAATCGTTTATGGAGATTCACGGCAAGACAGATGTAGCAGTGATAGTATGGAACAAAGAACAGCCGGTAGTTCCAGACTACCATTACATGACAATACGGCGATCAGAATTTAGTGATTGGATTGATTTTTGGTGGGAGAAATAATATGGGAAAGTTTTATAGTACTAAGACATACGGTAATGATCGAGGTCTAAGTTGTTGTTTTAGACAATGGAAAAGTACTCACAGTCATTGCTGTCTCTTGCACGGATATTCTATTGGCGTGCATGTTACGTTTGAATGTGATAGTCTAGATGACCGCAATTGGGTTATGGACTTTGGTGGGCTGAAGGAGTTTAAAGAATGGCTAGAATACATGTTTGACCATACTTTAATTCTAGCAGAAGACGATCCGGAACTTAATACGCTTAAGCAGCTGCACGGTATGGGTGTAGCAGATGTTAGAGTAGTACCTGCTGTGGGTTGTGAGCGGTTTGCGGAGCTTGCCTATAATCAGCTTGCATTAATGCTGGATGACTGGAGAGAAAATGGAACTCTACTTAACCCCACCGTGCGTGTAAGGTCAGTAGAAGTATTTGAGCATGCGGGTAACTCAGCATTTTATGAAGGTTAATAATGAAGTATACTGAACTGTTGCGTAATAAACTCATTAACAACAAGATAAGGTATTGGGCCGGTGATAATATTTCCTCAATTCTCAATGATGCAGATCGTGAATTTATTATTGAAGAGGCTACAAAAGCGTTTGAAGGAGTACTGGATGCTTTGCTCATTGACCGGGAAAATGACCCAAACTCAAAGGGAACAGCGAAAAGACTAGCTAAGATGTATGTTCAGGAAATTATGGCTGGTAGATATTTTCCTAGACCAGATGCTACCTCGTTCCCTAACGTAGGTAATGCTGCATACAAAGGGATGCTTGTAGTCAGGTCCGAATTAAAGTCAATGTGTTCGCATCATCATCAGCCCGTATCCGGTGTTGCTTATATTGGTATTATTCCTGAGGATAAGGTTATAGGGCTTTCAAAGTACACGCGTATTGCGCAGTGGTGTGCCCGGCGTGGAACTTTGCAAGAAGAACTCTGCAACGATATTGCTCGCGAAATTAAAAGTGCTACGGGTAGCAAAGACGTAGCGGTTTATATTCAGGCTACTCATGGGTGCTGTGAGAATAGAGGTATTGGTGCTCATTCATCTCTTACTCAAACAACCGTACTTAAAGGCCAGTTTAAAGAGGCAGATGTAAAGAAAGAGTTTTTTGATAACGTAAAGCTGCAACAAGAATTCGCACCCCGTTGAGTTAAATACGCAGAGTGACTAAACTATCAGAAGAGTCGGCAAAAGAAGCTGATTATCTAATTCATAAATGTTTAAGTGAGATATTTAAAGATATGGTTTGGTATCAGAACTCAGAAGGCAGATACGGTGAATCTGGTCGTAAGGGGGATAGCGGTGAAGGGGTAGTTGAGCGCTATCTTGTAGAGAATAATATTGAATATGAAAAGAAAGAAGATCCTCATAGTCAAGTTAAATTGAAAATAGATTTTACAGTTGATGGGCATCCTATCGATGTTAAAACTAACATCTTTAAAGGATTTCTAGGAGTAGAAGTCTATGACGATAAAGCCCGTAACGGCTGGATTTATACTACTACTGCCCGTGAAATCTACGGTGTTGATTTAGTCTACGAAAGCATTTACTGCTATGAGGTAGATGCAATGCGAGCGCATGTAGAGAAGAACAAGCACAGAGCTAGGCTTGTCAAGAACGGAGCTTATATTCTCTGGGTATCAAAAAACGAACCATTTATTAAGAAGCTGCAATGAAAATAGCCCACGAAGCCCCTCTAAGTATTTTTAATAAAGTGCAAGAAGTAACCGACTATGATTATGCTCTTGTACATCTTTTTGAAGAAAATGAGAAGTACTATAGTCTTTTTGAAAGAGCATTGCAGAAGAAACGTGAAGTAATACTTGACAATTCTGTATTTGAGCTCGGTACTGCTTTTGACAGAGACAAATACTGTGAATGGATTGAGAAGCTAGATCCTACTTATTATATTATTCCGGATGTTCTTGAAGACGCCCAGCAAACAGTTAAGAATGTTCAGCAATGGCAACATCTTGCAGGTAAAAAGTCTATCGGGGTAGTTCAAGGTAAGAGCGTTCAAGAAATAGTCTGGTGCTATCAAGAGATTGAACCGTTAGTTGATAAGATTGCTATTTCTTTTGATTACTCTTTCTTTGTTAACGAAGAGATTAATGGCGTTCTCCCGACGAAGTACCATCACTATATGTACGGGCGAGATGCTTTAATTAATTACATGCTTAATATTGCAAATGTGATCAATATTAATAAGCCTCATCACCTTCTAGGCTGCGGGCTTCCTCAAGAGTTTGATGTGTATCGAGGCTATAAATGGATTGATTCTCTAGATACATCTAATCCTGTAGTTGCTGGTTTGAAAGATATTCGATATAATGGTATTAAAGGATTGGAAGATAAGCCTATCGAGAAGCTCTATACGCTTATTAACTCGGATATTAATGATGAGCAATTGAGCAAGATTTTTTATAATATTGAGTGCTTTAGGTCAATAGTTAATGGTTAAAGATAGGCGATGGGTTGCTTTATTTTCTCAGACAGGTTCTGAGATATCTGCTATTTCTTCAAAGCTTGGTATTAAGCCGGATCTAGTATATACTAATAATCTAGAGCACGCTTCGTGGCATCCTTTTATTAATACCTGTAACGTCGTATCTAATACGCATGCTAATATTATGCGGCTTATTAGAAAGGACGCATCTGATACAGTCTATACGCTGCATGGATATCTTAGGATTATTAATGAAGATATTGTTAACTCTCGTGAAATGTATAATGGGCATCCTGGACTAATTACAAAGTACCCGGAGCTTAAAGGTAAAGATCCTCAAGAGGTGGTAGCAAAGAATCTTTCTCTTTACGATAGAATTGGAAGTATCATTCATAAGGTTACACCTGAAGTAGATGCAGGAGAGATACTTTATGAGTTTGCTGTGTTTAATAGTTGTAACTCGCGAGAAGAGATATACGATACTCTGAAGCTTACTTCTCTTCATTCATGGCTTGCTTTTTTTAAGGATAAATTTGAATGCGAATTGGTCTAAGCGGTGCACAGTCTACTGGTAAAACGACTCTATTGAATGCGTTGCGTTCAGAGCCGTTCTTTAAAACCTATGATGTTTGCAGTGAAGTGACGAGAAAGGTTGCATCATATGGTCTGCCTATTAACGAAGAAGGCACTGATACAACACAAGAGCTGATTATGAATCAGCATATAGTTAATCTTTCTATGCATAATCATATGATTACAGATAGAACAGTACTTGATGGTTATGTCTATTCCAGATATTTACGAGAGAATGGCAAGATTAAGTCTGATACTATGGATTATGTTGAGACTGTTTTTAATCGAATGATAAGTGGGTATGATATGATTTTTTATATTGCACCAGAGTTCGAGATTAAAAATGATGGTGTTCGCTCTATTAATACTTTCTTTAGAGAACGTATAGTAAATATCTTCGACGAAGCCATTACACGTTTTGAGATTCCAGTCTATCGTGTAAAAGGTACGGTGAGGGAGCGAGTTCAATTTGTACTTAATGCAGTAGAAATTAATAGGGAAATGAATAAAATATGAGTGATAATCAAAAAACATTAAATGATCTTGTCTCAGTTCACCTAGGTCGCGCAGGTGATGGGACAGTAGTCAAGCCCTATGTTACACCAGATAGTGTAGATGAGTCGCTTCTGGTATCTGTGCCTAGACAGCTTAATCGAACTGAGTATGAGCTTCACGACGACAATCTACCCTTCATCGGACACGATGCGTGGAATGCTTATGAATTCTCAACCTTACTTAAGAACGGATTTCCTATTTCCGGCTGGTTGAAGTTTGTTTGCGATAGCAAAAGCCCTAACATTGTAGAGTCAAAGTCAGTAAAGCTATATCTCAATTCTTATAATATGGCCAAGCTGATGGATACCCCGGATGATCTATGGATGATCGAAGACCAGATCTCTTCTCATCTAAGCAGAGCCACCGGTGCTGATGTATGGGTACAGATTGCAATTGGTCATGTGGATGAGTCTATTCCTATTAAAGGTGACTTTACTTCGCTCGAATCGTATTGCAATATACTAGAACTAACGTTTGACGAATATACCGAAAGGTCTGATATTCTACAGGTTGTTCCTAGTATAGGGCGTTACGAGCGTTGGCGTTCGCATTCGTTGCGTTCAAACTGCCGAGTAACTAATCAGCCTGATTGGGGAGATGTGTACGTTCATATTAAAGGTAAAAACGCAGTTACACCAGAATCTCTTCTGCAATATATTGTAAGCATGCGCAAAGAGAATCATTTCCATGAAGAGATTTGTGAATGTATTTACAAGCGACTTTACGATATCCTAGAGCCAGAAGAGCTTCTAGTTGCATGCTTGTATACACGTCGTGGCGGTATTGATATTAATCCGGTTCGCGCTTCATCATCAGAAGTATTGTATCAATATGCAGGCTCTTTGGTGTCTGAATTTAATTTCTGCAAAAAGACGATGAGGCAGTAATGGATTCACCGGATAAGAATGTTAATGAAATTTGTGACGAGTTCGTTGCTAGATCTTTACACGGGTATAACAAGTACAGAGTTACAACAGAAAGAACCGATCTAAACTTTGATCAATGGGTACAGCATCTTAAAGAAGAGCTAATGGATGCTGTAGTCTATATTCATAGAGTGCAGAAGGAACGAAATGAACCTAAGTGATGCTCTTAGTAGCCTACCTGATACTAATAAAAACGTTTTAGCCGTATTGTCAGGCGGGTTGGACTCTTCTATCATGACCATGCTTCTGGTAGAGAAATATGGGGCTGATAAAGTATTTGCGCTCTCATATGATTATGGCCAGAAGCAGAAACATGAACTCAATTGCGCAACAACGCTATGTGAATCGCTAGGTATTGATCATAAAATTCTTGATCTATCTATTCTAGGAGAAATAGCTAAGCCTATTTCAGCTAATATTAGTGGTACAGATGTTGCCATGCCTACAATTAAAGACGTTTTAGGAGACCCTCAACCTAAAACGTACGTACCTTTTAGAAATTTGATTTTATTGTCTCTTACTCTTGCGCAGGCTGAAGCTACAGATGCATCATATGTGTTTACTGGTCTACAGGTTCATGACGAGTATGGCTATTGGGATACAACACAACGGTTTGTAGATAGCATTAATACGGTAGCGGAGCAGAATAGAACACATAAAGTTAAGATAGTTGCACCGTTCAGTCACCTCAGCAAGCATCAAGAGATCGAAATCTGTAAAGAACTTAAGCTAGAACATCTCCTACAGTATACTTTGACTTGCTATAATCCATCAGACGATGGTGAGAGCTGCGGTAAGTGTCCTTCTTGTGCAGAAAGGATAGCTAACTTCGCTAAAGCAGGGTTAGAAGATCCGGTAGATTATTCTATTGATATACCGTGGGATAAGTTGATTAAGTAATGAGTATATTCTATAATTAATCAACTCAACGGATAATTATAATATGTGCGCAATTATTGGTTCATTTGATACAACAAAGCTACACGAGCTTATTAAGTTAAATTCCTATCGAGGAAGTCATTCGTATTCGTTCTCTCTGTATGATACGTATACCGGTACACTTACTTTAATCAAGCAAGGTCTTGGTAATATCGATTTGTCTTTGGTAGAAGTGCCGCAGAGACAGTACGGAGTGGTTCATGTTCAAGCACCTACTACAGAGTCAAATAGTATTAATTCAATTCACCCGGCGCGCATGGATTTGATTTCGACGTTCCAGGTTAGTAAGGACGTCAAGCATGAAGTATATGAAAAATGCCTCTGGCATAATGGTATTCTAAAGGAAGATGTAGTTAAGAAGTTGCAGGAGCATAGCGGAGATATTAAATGGGATACAATGCTTATGCTTCTTGAACTCTATGCAAACGGATGGTATGCATTAGACAAGCTTGATGGTTCTTTTAGTTGCCTATATTATGCAACTAATAATATGTACTTGTTTAGGAATGAAATTTCACCGATGTTTATTGATGATAAGCTTAACGTATCATCTACGAAGTTTGAGAGTTCAAAGGCAACTGAGTCTAATAAAGTGTTGATGATGAACTTTGAAAATAAGACAGCAAGCCCGATCTTTAGTTTTAAGACGGTTGAGAATCCTTACTTTTTTGGAGATGAAGTATGAAGCATGTTTACGGTCGACATTCAGAGACAACTCTTTCGCATGTTGATTCTAAGTCTGATGTGCAACCGAACGCAGTAGACTTGAGATTGGGTAAGGTATATAAAATAAGTAATACTGTATTTGAAATTACTAACCATAGTAAGACTCATAGAGGTTCGACAGAAATTCACCCGGATGTAGATGGATTTTTCGAGCTTGAACCTGGCTCTTATGAAGTAATCATGAAGAATAGTATCACCGTAGGCCCTAACGAGGCCGGGTGGGTAATTACACGAAGCACGCTGAATCGCAATGGAGTATTTCTTACTTCTGGCCTTTACGATTCAGGGTATAGTGGTGTTATGGCAGGGGTAATGCATGTAACGTGCGGACCTGCTAGAATTAAAAAGGGTACTCGTATTGGTCAGTACTTGAGTTTTGATGCAGAGGCGCTACACCTATATGACGGCGACTATGGGGTAGGTAAGGAACATGATAAAAAATATGGAGCATCGTAATGCAAATCCAAATCGCAGTTGAAGAATTACAGAAGAAAAAGCTATTCGTAGCTACGCCTATGTACGGTGGTCAGTGCGCAGGTATGTATACACGTAGCATTGCTGACCTTTCAGCAATGTGTGCAAAGTATAATATCCCTTTGCAGCTTTACTACTTGTTTAACGAGTCTCTTATTACCAGAGCTCGTAACTATTGCGTAGATGAGTTTATGCGGTCAGATGCAACTCACCTAATGTTTATCGATAGTGATATCGGGTTTAACCCTCAAGACATTCTCGCTTTACTTGCTCTTATGACTGATGAGAGTGATTATGACGTTATGGGCGGCCCTTATCCCAAGAAGTGTATTTCCTGGGAAAAGATTAAGCAAGCAGTTGATAAGGGTGTAGCTGAAGAGGATCCAAACAAGCTAGAAAATTATGTTGGCGACTATGTATTCAATCCAAAGTCAAATACACGTGAGATTCCGCTTGGTGAGCCGGTTGAAGTTCTAGAAATTGGTACAGGCTTTATGATGGTTCAGCGTCGTGCATTTGAGCGCTATAAGGAAGCTTATCCATACCTGTCGTACAAGCCTGACCATGTCCGTACAGAGCATTTCGATGGTACACGTGAGATTCATGCCTACTTCGATTGTATTATCGACCGGGGTTTTAGCTATCAATCTCTACATGATCTACTGGAAGACGTTGCTAACGGCAAGGAAGGTTTGCAAGCTGCAGCTAAGAAGATTGTTGACAACGAAAAAGAATCGTCTAAGCGTTACCTCTCAGAAGACTATAATTTCTGCTATCATGCAGCTAAGGCAGGTCTTAAGGTTTGGTTCTGCCCTTGGATGAAGCTACAGCACGTTGGCTCGTATATCTTCGGTGGTAGTTTGATTGACCTTGCTACGATTGGTGCTTCGGCAACAGCTGATGTATCGCAGCTACGGAAAGGTAAAAAATGAAATTAGATCAAAGAACAGTTCAAATCCTTAAGAACTTTTCTACGATTAACCCCTCTCTTATTTTTAGAGAGGGGAAGGTTCTCACGACAGTATCTCCTCAGAAAACAATTATGGCGTCAGCAACGATTAAAGAAGAGATCCCCCGCTCCTTTGCAATCTATGATTTGTCGCGTTTTCTAGGAGTACTGTCGCTTTTCGATCAACCTGAATTAGATATTCAAGAAAGTAATATGACTATCTCTTCTGGTAAGCAGAAGGTTCAGTATACGTTTGCAGATCCTAGAATGATTATTAGTTCAGACGCTAAAGGTGTAAACATGCCAGAGGCGGAAATTAACTTTGTTCTAACTGCAGAAGACTTGCAGAAGGTTTCAAAAGCTTTGGGCGTACTTCAACTACCTGAAATCGCGGTAACAGGCGAGGATGGCGAGATGTATCTTGAGGCTATTGATTCAAAGAATCCTTCTAGTGATAACTACCGCGTTCACTTGAAGAGCACGGAGCATACTTTCAGGATGATCTTTAAGGCAGAAAATATTAAGGTAATGGGTGGTAGCTACGATGTTAACATCACTTCTAAGGGGGTCGCACAATTTAAGAGTGATGATGTTACATACTGGGTAGCAACCGAAGCAAGTTCAAACTTTCAAGCATGAAAAACTACGTCGAGATAGGCACTAGCGATTTTGACAATCTCGATAACTTCTTAACTCCGGATAACAGGGTCTACTTCGTAGAGCCTGTTTCAGAGTATCTTGACTCTCTTAAAAAAAGAATAGGCACTAATGATGGTGCCTTTTTTGATAACTGTGCTATTTCTAGCTATAATGGGAAAGCTGAAATAACCTATATTGACCCTAATACTGCTTCAGAGCAATGGGTTAGAGGTATTAGTCATTTAAACTTCTCTAGTAGTAATTTAATTGAACGTAACTTAAAAGAAGGCTACTTAAGTTCATGCAAGGCTATTACGAGAAATGTTAAGTGTTTTACTTTAGATTACTTTTTTTACAGGCATGGTATTAGAGATGTAGAGTATTTAAAGATGGATGTAGAAGGTCATGAACTAGAGATTCTATGTGCTTATAACTGGAGAGTAAAACCGAAGAAGCTTAAAATAGAACATAAGTTTGTTGATCTCAATGTGCTTTTGAGTATCTTAGCAGAACAAGGGTATACTGTTCTTGTTCATGGTGATGATGTATATGCGACGCTTTAGGATATATTATGAAAGAATTTCTATGGGTAGAGAAGTATCGCCCGCGCACTATCGAAGAAACTATTCTTCCTGACGAATTAAAAACTGCTTTTCAAACGTTTGTCGATCAAAAAAACGTACCTAATTTGCTATTAACTGGTCGTGCAGGTGTAGGTAAGACGACCGTTGCTAAGGCCATGCTTGAGCAGTTGGGGTGTGACTATATCGTAATTAACGGTTCTATGAACGGTAATATCGATACACTCCGTAATGAGATACAACAGTTTGCATCCTCCGTTTCCCTTGTTGGAGGTCGTAAATATGTTATTCTAGATGAAGCAGACTATCTTAACCCAAACAGCACTCAGCCTGCCTTACGCAATTTTATGGAGGAATTCTCTAAGAATTGCGGGTTTATTCTTACATGCAACTTTCGTAACCGTATCATTGATCCTCTTCATTCACGGTGCTCAGTTGTTGAATTTAAGATTCCTAAGTCGTCTAGACCTAAGATGGCTACTAAGTTTTATAATCGTGTAGCAGAGATTCTTAATTCTGAAAAGGTTGAGTTTGAGTCAAAAGCTCTTGCAGTAGTAGTAGAAAGGTTCTTTCCAGACTTCCGTAGAACCTTAAACGAGCTTCAACGATACTCTGCTACGGGTAAAATTGATACCGGTATACTCTCTTCATTTACCGATACTAAGTTTAAAGAGCTAGTAGGTTTGCTAAAAGAAAAGAACTTTAGCGGTATTCGTAAATGGGTAGGTGAATCAGAGGTAGACGACGCAGTTTTTTTTAGACAGTTCTATGATTCAGCGTCTGAATGCTTGCAACCATCTTCTGTACCGCAGTTAATCTTAATCATAGCAGAGTATCAATACAAAGCTGCTTTTGTTGCGGACAGAGAGATTAATCTTGTAGCCTTTCTTACAGAGACAATGGTTAACTGTGAATTCAAATGAACCCGTTTGACTTTACAAATTCCATTACCTATAACAAAAAAGACCTAATAGGAGACTCGGATAACGAAGAACTCTCCGAGAAGTCTTATTCGCCTTTTCTAATTAATAAGTCGCTATCATATTTTCCTGATACCGTTCTTTATGCTAATGAAGTAAACCGATACAGCCATCTAGATAATAAACTTCAATATTACTATCTCCTATATAGTATTAGGTCCCAAAAGCGATTTGCTAAATGGGTAAAAAAACAAGATAGTAATGATTTTGAAGCTGTTAAGCAGTTTTATGGTTATAGCGATGAGAAAGCCTCTCAAGCATTATCCTTGCTATCGAATGATCAAATTAGCATGATCAAAAAACAATTAGAAAAAGGTGGCTAAATGAACGTGCTTGATAGCTTGATTGAAGTTCGTCTAATAAAGGAGGACGACTTTTTAAAAATTCGTGAAACTCTCACTCGTATCGGTGTGGCTTCGAGAAAAGACCGTAAGCTTTATCAATCATGTCATATTCTCCATAAGCAAGGTAGATACTATGTTGTACATTTTAAAGAATTATTCTTATTGGATGGTAAGCCATCTAACTTCTCCGAGGATGATATTGCCCGGCGCAATACGATAGTTAATCTTCTTACTGAGTGGGGACTTATACAACAGATTAACCCTCTAAAAACCAGAGAACCAGTTTCACCTTTGTCACAGATCAAAGTTCTTCCCTATAAAGAAAAAGACGAATGGGAATTAGTAGCAAAGTACAACATTGGTCGTAAGGTAAGATAACAATTGCATTCTTTTACTTTCTAAACTATAATTTATTTGTTGTTGAGAAATACCTCCTGTAGTTTAATGGTAAAACACCCGGCTTATACCCGGCATTGGCTCTAGATGGGGGCACGTTACAGGTTCGAATCCTGTCGGGAGGACCAGATTAATTGCCCAGGTGGTGGAATTGGTAGACACGCTGGTCTTAGAAGCCAGTGCTTCGGCGTAAGAGTTCGAGTCTCTTCTTGGGCACCAATTTATGGAAGTGTGGCAGCCCGGTTTATTGCAACAGTCTTGAAAACTGTCGTGCCAGCGATGGCACCGTGAGTTCGAATCTCACCGCTTCCGCCAACCCGGTGTAGTTTAATGGCAGAACCGCAGCCTCCAAATCTGCATGTGGGAGTTCGATTCTCTCCACCGGGTCCAAGTTGACTTATATTCAATAAGCAGTATAATGTACGTATAGCGGGATAGTGAAATGGCATCACACAGGTCTCATAAGCCTGAGTTCTTAGTTCGAATCTAGGTCCCGCAACCAGTTTATTCTCCGATAGCTCAGTCGGTAGAGCAACGGACTGTTAATCCGTGTGTCCCTGGTTCGAGCCCAGGTCGGGGAGCCAAGTCTTGCCCTGTTAGCTCATTTGGTAGAGCAACGCACTTGTAATGCGTAGGTGGTCAGTTCGAATCCGACACAGGGCACCAGTTTTCTGCGAGTGTGGCGCAGTTGGTAGCGCAACGGACTTTTAATCCGCTGGTCGCGAGTTCGAGTCTCGCCACTCGTACAAGTTTCTCGGCGTAGTTCAGTCTGGTAGAATGCCTGCTTTGGGAGCAGGAGGTCGCAGGTTCGAACCCTGCCGCCGAGACCAAAATAGGAGGTTAGCTCAGTTGGTAGAGCGTCACGCTTACACCGTGAATGTGATCGGTTCGAACCCGGTACCTCCTACCAAACCCCCGTGTCTCCTTGGGTTTAGGAGAGGTGTGAGTTTGTGTTATGCCACAGCACTATTGGCCAAATAGTGTCCAGAACTCTCAGGTGCCTAGTTCCACCATATGACTAGCGATTCTTAAAGATCGAATACTTTAAGCGTTATCGTCGAAGCGTTATTAGACGTGGTCGGAGTAACCTCCCGGTCAAGTGGTTCCCCGGTAAGGAATGGCTTGACACCTATAACAGTCCTTCTGATGAGTCTTTAGGAGACGATAACAGTAGCGCGTACAGCGAAATGGCGAGCCCTTCTTATAGGCCGTACCCAGAGTAGTCGTTACTGTCAAGGACCCGCCCCATACCTTTCGGTGTATTGGGTGCGAAGCGAAAGCTAGGGACGAAAGGGTGTATAAGTGTAGGAGCGGTCTAGAACGCGAACTGCAACCTGAGTAGCGTAACCGATTATTTTTCGTAGCAAGAGCCTACGACTTTAAATGTATTAAACTTAATCCAGTAAGTCATAGTGTCAAGGGCTGCCATACAAGATGCTTTATCTTGAAATTCTAAAAATACCTTGCCAGGTATGTCTGCCGGATTATTGATTTGCACTACTATTATTAGTAGAATCCATTTCATCTTTTGCCTCTGTCCAATAAACTATTTCCCATAATCCATCATGGTGTTCAACTAGCGCAGAGCAGCTCTCAACCCAATCACCGGTATTCATATATGTAACACCGTTAATAGTTTTAATTTCCGGTGTATGAATATGACCACATATTATTCCGTCAAAATTTCTTTTAGCAGCATAGCTAGTTACATTTAATTCAAATTTAAATACAAAATCTACTGCTTTTTTTACTTTATGCTTTAAAAATCTAGATAAACTCCAATATCCAAATCCTAACTTATGACGCCACCAATTAAATTTAGTGTTGAGCCATAAAACACAATCATAAGCTTTATCGCCCAGGAATGATAGCCATGGAGCTAATCTAGTTATTCCGTCGAACATATCTCCGTGAACTATTAAATACTTCTCCCCGTTTATTGATCTGTATTCTGCAGAGTTTACTATGTTAATGTTACCGAGTGAGAAGGAACCGACATATGGTCTTAAGAACTCATCATGGTTCCCAGTAACATAAGTAATCGAGGTGTTATCTCTGCTTAGTTTAAGGATTCTTCTAATAAAGGCGGAATGACTTTTTTTCCAATGCCATTTTTTTTGTTGAATTCTCCAGCCATCGATGATATCACCCACTAGAAATAAATTCTCACAGGTATTATACTTTAAAAAGTTGGCAGCTAAATCAGCTCTGCTGTCTTTAGTTCCAAGATGTACATCAGAAATAAAAATGGATTTGTATTTTGTCATTTTTCCCCTCCACTTTATTTATAGTTGATATCTTTTCACGAGTAGGATATAATAAATCATCTGCCGGTAGCTCAACTGGATAGAGCATCAGCCTTCTAAGCTGAGGGTCGGGGGTTCGAGTCCCTCTCGGCAGGCCAGTTTTAGCGCTTGTAGCTTAATGGTTAAAGCAGCGGACTCATAATCCGTTGAGTGTAGGTTCGAATCCTACCGGGCGCACCAATATAAAGGAGAAGTAAATGTTAACAATTATCGGTATCATTGCTGCAGCCCTAGCAGTTGCATTTGTATGGAACTATCTGGATAAAGCAGGACTAGAATATCTAGATGATATTAAACAACCGGAGCCTCCTCCTGCTCCTGCTCCTGCCCCAGAACCAGTTAAAGAAGTTCAAAGCGTGATTATTACAGATAACTCCGAGGTTTCAGATATTAAGATCGAACTGCCTCCTGAGCCAGCTCCTGTGGTAGAAGAACCAGCTCCTGTAGTAGATGAGCCTGTTGTACAGGAAGTAGTGGAAACTAAGCCTCCTGTTGCTAAGAAACCTGGTCGTAAACCTGGTCGTAAGCCAGCCGCTAAAAAGTAATATTTGCCCGGGTGGTGAAATAGGTAGACACAGCAGACTTAAAATCTGCCGCCTTAAAACGGCGTACCGGTTCGATTCCGGTCCCGGGCACCAATTAAGGAGTAAGCATGCTAAAAATAGATATTAATGAAGTAAAAGAGTTTATCGAAGCACAAGGCCCTAGCACAAAAATTTATATTGGTGGCGACTCTGAAAGATTCATTAATAACAATATTTGGTATGCTGATTACACACTCGCAATAGTAGTACACATTGACGGAAGACATGGTTGCAAGCTCTTTGGCGAAGTTCAAAGAGAACGCGATTATGATCAAAGCAAGAACCGCCCAAGAATGCGGCTAATGAATGAAGTATATAAAGTTGCAGAGCTGTATTTAAAACTACAAGAAGTTCTAGAAGATAGAGATGTTGAAGTTCATCTAGATATTAATCCAAGTGATCTTCACGGTTCGAGTTGTATTATTAACGAGGCAGTAGGATATATTAAGGGCATGTGCAATGTTACACCCCTTATTAAGCCTCAAGCGTTTGCAGCGAGTTATGCTGCTGATAGGATTAAAGAAGTATTGGCTGCCTAGCGGGATTCGTAAAATGGTATTACCCTAGCCTTCCAAGCTAGAGTCGCGGGTTCGATTCCCGCATCCCGCTCCAACTTTAAGGATATATTATGTCTAAATTTACTTTTACTCATACGCTTGACGATCTCAAGATTACTCATGAGTTTGATGAGATTCAACTTAATAATGTTATAGAAAATTTTGAATCTTTTCTTCGCGGTTGTGGATTTGTCTTTAATGGTAACTTAGAAATTATTGAGAATAGCAACTTTGAATTTTCTTCTCATGGCTGTGAAACTGTTAGTTTTTTAGGTGACAGTATGATAGGTATAGAAGGGGCTGCAGGCTCAGACTATATTAGTATTGACCCTTCAGGAGCTGTTGGTTCTGCAGGACCCTACGACACCTATCTTGGTGATTGGGATACTCAATGCAAAAATATTGATACCATTGCTAAAGGTAAGAACAAGTGAAAAAGTCATTTGTTTTAAGTGTTCAAGAAGGTGTTGATAAGGAACTCTATCTTCAGCTTAACGATGAAATCTTAGAAGCCTCTGGATTTAAAATCGGTGACAAGCTACAATGGATTAACAATAAAGATGGCTCATGGAGCATAATTAAAGTGGATGATAATCTTAATTATTTTGTTGTAGATGTTCTAAGCACGTTCCGAAATCGATATGTTGTAAAGGCAAAGGGCCTTGATGATGCTATGGACGAGGTTGTCTTTAACGAGCACGATCCTGACTTTAAGGAATTTTCCCAGAAGCATCTAGGTACTCAGGTTTTCGATGGCCGTCAGATTGAATATGCTGATTTACTGGAACTTAGCAAGAAAGATAATGATTACATAAGCACGTGGACAGATGCAGAAGTAATTGAACAACTTACTAATACTATCGACTATAAGGACTAAAATGTTTCGTAGTCAAGCTCAGCTTAAAGTTATGCGTGACCAGAAGGAATCTGCTATGAGCGGTTTCTTCTATAATCTAGTAGAGACAACACAATTTGCTTTAGAAGATATTCAGGACATGTTTCTAGAAGAATTTCCTGATGAGCATGACTTTCTTAATGAACTTGTTTCGGAGCTTGATAATTGATAGTAAAAGTAAGTAACTCCGGGCGTAAACCTTCGAAAAAAGCCCGCGATAAGCAAAAAGCTGCTTGGAAAGCATGGTGTGAAAAATATGGACTCAAAGAACAAACTAGTAAACAACGTCGACAATTGGCGATGGAATCTATCGTTAGAGAGTCCAGTCAGCTTAACAAGTTTGGACAAATCCAGAGATAAATGGGATCAAAGGTTCTTAGATCTTGCAGCACACATAAGTAGTTGGTCTAAAGACCCTAGCACGAAGGTTGGAGCAGTTATAGTAAATGATAAAAATCATATTATCTCTCTTGGTTATAATGGTCTTCCTAGAGGCGTTGATGATTGTGAGGCTCGCTACAATCATCGAGATGTCAAATATAAATTTGTATGTCATGCCGAACGAAACGCCATCGATAATGCACACACCGATGTTACAGGGTGCACTATATACGTAACATTAATGCCGTGCAATGAATGTGCTAAATCAATCATTCAGCGCGGTATAAAAAGAGTTGTATGTAAGGCTTCAGATGAGATTAAGCCTTACCTCAACTGGGACGTAACTAAGGTTATGTTCGAGGAAGCTGGCATTCAGTTGGATGTCCTAGCTAAATAATAACGCGATGCCTTCGGGGTCGCAATTTGCAATCTTGCTTAATTAAGGAGAAATTTATGACTACAATTCCTAGTCTCTTTACCGGTTCTTATAAGGACCTCGATAAGTTCTTTGTTGGTTTCGATGAAACCTTTAACCGTCTGGCAAAGTTCCATGACGATGTAGCTAAGAACATTCCAAACTATCCTCCATACAACATCAAGAAGGTTGATGATAACAAGTACGTTATCGAACTCGCAGTGGCCGGCTTCGCTAAGCATGAGCTTGAGCTTGAGCTTATTGATAGCGTTCTTACAGTTAAAGGCCAATCTACTCTTGATTCTCTAACTGCTGATGGTGTTGATCAGACCTATATCTACAAGGGTATTTCTGACCGTGCCTTCTCACGCAAGTTTAATCTCGCTGATACGGTTGAGATTAAAAATGCCGAATATCTAAACGGCATGCTGAAGGTTTTCCTTGAGCGTATTATTCCTGAACACAAAAAGCCAAAGAAGATCGAAATCAGTACTTCTTCTGATAAGCAACTTCTTACTGAAGATAAGGCTTAATCATGTGGCCCGTTACTGATGAAGAATGGGCATGGCTAAATCAGTGGAATTGAAGGAGGGGGCTTCGGCCCCCTTTACTATGGAAACAATTATTAAGTGGGCATCATCTTTCTTCGTAGTGCTAGCAGCAGGGCTAACAGCATATGATATTACACCTATCAATTTTATCTTTTATCTTCTAGGTAATTTTGGTTGGATGTATATTTCATTTAAGTGGAAAGAGTGGAGTCTATTCTTTGTAAGCACTATAATTACCATTCTCTACACTATTGGATATCTAAATGGCTAGCATTAAAATTGTTCGTATGATTAACGGGGAAGAGCTTATTGGCGAGCTTACCTTCGATAACGCAACTTTTTTCAAGCTCAAGAACATCGCTATTGTTCAGATGCTTCCATCTCAATCTGGCAATTTTACTGTAGGGCTGATCCCTTTCGCCCCATATGCCGAAGAGGTTGAGTTTGCGTTTGACACCGTTCATCGTACGTGCACCTTCACACCTAACGTTGAGCTCCTAAATAACTACAACCGTATTTACGGATCAGGGCTCGTAGTTGCTAAGACAATGAAGTGAGATTAAATCTTCATAATGAGATTTTATACTAACGTCCACCTGTATAAAGGTGAATTTCTAATTCGAGGTTATGAAAGCGGGGAACGAGTTCAATATACCGTTCCATGCGAGCCTTTCTTATTTACTACCGACCGGGTAAGTCTTGATGAGTATAAAACTCTTCAGGGTCGTACAGTATATAAGAAGGTTTTTGATAATCCCTACGAAGCTAGAAACTATATTAAGGAAAATTCCGATATCTCCGGTAAAGAAATCTACGGGATGACTAACTGGGTATATCCGTTTATTAACGAACACTACTCCGGAGAGGTGGACTATGATGCGAAGAAAATCTCAGTTGTCTCAATCGATATCGAAATCGAGGCGACGGGCGGTTTTCCAGACATCTCGACAGCAGAAAGACCCCTCACAGCAATCACCCTCGCTAAAAACGGAAAATACGTCGTCTTCGGATATCACGAATATACCGTTACTGACGAAAACGTAACATATCTTCGTTGCAAGGATGAGCTAGATTTAATCAATAAGTTTATTACCGTTTGGCGATCAAAGCAGTTTTTGCCTGATATCGTTACAGGCTGGAACGTAGAGTTCTTTGATATGCCTTACATCATTAATCGTGTTACGCGTTTGGTAGGACCGGAATCAGCTAAGCGACTTTCACCATGGGGTCTTCTATCAGAACGCGAGGTAGAAATAGCAGGCAAGACGTTTAATATTCCTATCATCGTTGGCGTTACAATTCTTGATTATTTGCAACTTCACAAGAAGTTTTCGTTTACTAATCAAGAAAGCTATAAGCTAGATCATATTGCATTTGTTGAACTAGGTGAAAAGAAGCTAGACTATAATGCTCTAGGCTTTGATAATCTGGATGACTTCTATAAAAATGACTTCCAGAACTATATTAATTATAACATTCGAGACGTTCAGCTAGTTGACAGGCTAGAAGATAAGCTTAAGTTTATCGAGCAGGTATTTGCTCTAGCATACGATGCTAAGGTCAACTATCTTGATACGTTTACTTCCGTTCGAATGTGGGATATTATTATCCATAACTATCTTATGGGTCAAGGTATTGTAGTTCCTAACTTTGACGTAGCTGACAGGCGGGAAAAGGACAAGCAGATTGTAGGTGCCTATGTTAAGGACCCTCAGCTCGGTATGCACAAGTGGGTGGTATCGTTTGACCTGAATAGTCTATATCCTCATCTAATCATGCAATATAATATCTCACCTGAGACCTATAAGGGAACGTTTGCAGCACTTGCAACTGACTCAGGCATCGAAAAGATACTTAACGGAGCTCTAAACGATCTCTCAATTAGAAACGAGATGCTAACGCAGAACTATACTGTTGCTGCTTCTGGCTGCTACTTTGATAGAGACTATCAAGGGTTTCTACCTAAGCTGATGGAACAGATGTATAATGACCGCGTCAAGTATAAGAAGTTGATGATTGAAGCTAAGAAGAAGTATGAAGCTAATCCTTCGTATGAATTCGAGAAGGAAATTGCACGTTGTCATAATATGCAGCTTGCTAAGAAAATTCAGCTGAATAGCGCTTATGGTGCACTTGGCAATATGTTTTTCCGCTGGTTTGACCCTCGCTACGCGGAGTCAATCACTAAGTCAGGTCAACTATCCATCCGCTGGATGGAAAAGAAGATTAATGAGTATCTAAACAAGACTCTTAAAACGAACGGCATTGATTACGTATTAGCTGTAGATACTGATTCAATGTATATTACCTTGGACAGACTAGTACAGCATGCTGCTCCGGATCAGACTGATGAAAAAACAGTTAAGTTTCTAGATAAGTTCTGCGACCAGGTGCTCGAGCCTTATATTGATAAATGCTATGAAGAGCTTGCTCTTTATGTAAATGCATACGATCAAAAGATGAAGATGAAGCGAGAAGTAATCGCTAATAAGGGAATTTTCACCGCTAAGAAACGATACATCCTTAATGTCCATAACTCAGAAGGCGTGCAGTATGCGGAGCCTAAACTGAAGATGATGGGCATCGAAGCAGTTAGGTCTTCAACACCTGCGTCTTGTAGAACTCTTATTAAAAAAGCTATCAAGCTTATTATCGAGAAGACGGAAGACGATCTAATTAATTTTATCGCGCAAGAGCGAGACGAGTTTAAGAAGCTTGGTTTTGATGCTATAGCGTTCCCTCGAGGGTGTAAAGAGCTGGACAAGTGGCAAGATAAGAGCGGCGGTAAGATATTTAAGACTGGTACTCCAATTCACGTTAAAGGTGCTATTCTCTATAATCATGCGTTGAAGGAGAGAGGCTTAGACAAGAGATATGATCTAATTAACAAAGGCGATAAGATTAAGTTCTGTTATCTAAAGTCGCCTAACTATCTCGGTGAGCACGTTATTACTACTCCTGGCAAACTGCCTAAGGAACTAGAGCTCGATCATATGATCGACTATGATAAGCAGTTTGAGAAGGCATTTATTGAGCCTCTCAAAGGTATTCTAGACGTTATCGGATGGGAAACAGAACGTAGAAGCACGCTAGAAGGATTTTTCGTATGAACTTAAAAATTAACGATGATTTTGACTTTGGATTTAGTTTAGTTAATGAGACTGAACTTGAAGCTGTTCAAGAAGCTCAAGAAACAGTAGTTTCTACTACTAAAGTAGCATCTGCTACAGCACAAAAAATAGATAAGCTCTACAATATGATAGTACCTCTATTAAATAATCTTGCAAAAAATCCAGAGAAAGAATATATTTACTGGCCTAATCGTGTAGAAAAAATTGAAGCCTTTAGAGAAAAACTTAATGAGGTTTACAACGGCTAATATTCTATGAAGTATTTTTATTATGCAGCAGATGAGTTCGGAGATAAGTTTCGTAAATTTGAAACTAAACGATATGCTGAGGTCTTTATTAATAAAAGAGATGGATGGTACTTAATTAAGGAAGAGCGTATAATTAAGCCTATTATTGACTGGAATAACTTTGAAGAGGCTTTATTTTGAAAGTGCATATCGGTAGGTATCCTAAAGATAGTACTAAAGAGCGTAAGATTGATATCCGTATCGACAAGTGGGATACATGGGGTATGGATCATACGCTTGCACTTATTATCCTTCCTATGCTTAAGCAGATTAAAGCTAACAAACAAGGTTCACCAGGAAGCCTTCCAGAATTTCAACAAACATCTGATCAATATCCTCAACTATGCTTTGACTTCTATGCAGACGGAAATCAAGATGCATGGGATGCTGGTCATAAGCATTGGATTGAAATCTTGGATAAAATGATTTGGTCATTTGAGCAAGTTCTAGACGATGATTGGGAAGAGCAATATTGGCTAGTCAAGCCTGAAATCGATTGGTACAAGGGTGGAGAAATTAAATGGAAGGTTCGAGGTGAATGTGACTGGGACGGTCGTATGATGCATCTGCAACGTATCAATGAAGGTCTAGAACTCTTCGGTAATTATTATCAGGATTTGTGGGATTAATATGATAGAAAAGTCTCAATTAGATGGTATTTTATTTGCTATGGTTGGTGATGACACCTTGGTAGAGCGCTGGTGGAATGGTCCAAACAAAGCTTTTGATATGCAAAAACCAATCGATATATTTGAAGTTGATTCTGAGCGAGTAATAGATTATATTATGAAATGTGCACGCTTTTAATAAAGGATAGACGATGAGCTTTTTTAGAGATTTAGTGGAGACGATTAAAGATGAAGATACTTGTATTGCCGCTGACGGCAATGGCAGTGCTGAGTTTGGGGGCTTTATTGATACTGGCAGCTATATTCTCAACGCTGTCCTCTCTGGTAGCCTCTATGGCGGCGTACCTGATAATAAAGTTACTGCTTTTGCAGGGGAGTCCGCTACTGGTAAAACTTTTTTCGTTCTTGGGGTCGTCCGATCTTTCCTTGACCGAAACCCAACCGGAGGAGTTGTCTACTACGACACCGAAGCGGCGGTCACAAAGCAGATGATGGAAGAACGCGGTATCGATACTAACCGAGTCATTATTGCAGAACCAGATACAATTCAGAAGTTTAAGACTCATGCGCTAAGAATGATCGAGGCATATGAAAAGCAGCCGGAAGAAAAGCGTCCTCCTATGATGTTTGTGCTTGATTCTCTAGGCCTGTTATCTACTTCTAAGGAAATGGAAGATAGTCTTGAAGGTAAGGATACGCGAGATATGACTAAATCGCAAGTCATTAAAGCTACCTTCCGTGTACTTACATTGAAACTTGCTAAGGTGCGAGTTCCGATGCTAGTTACCAACCACGTCTATGAAATGGTTGGCTCTTATGTCCCTATGAAGGAGGTATCAGGTGGTTCAGGCCTTAAATACGCTGCCAGCACTATTGCAATGCTTAGCAAAAAGAAAGAAAAAGACGGAGATGAAGTTATCGGAAACGTTATCCGAGTCAAAATGTATAAGTCCCGTCTCTCTAAAGAGCACGCTCAAGCAGAAGTGCTACTTACTTACGACAAAGGCCTCGACAGATATTACGGGCTTCTAGACCTAGCAGAGAAACATAATATCTTTGTTAAGTCATCAACCCGCTATGAATTACCAGATGGCTCTAAAGTATTTGGTAAGGAAATTAATCGTAACCCCGAGAAGTATTTTACAGAAGAAGTCATGGCAAGGCTAGAAGACGTAGCTAAGAAAGAGTTTAGTTACGGTGCAGGTCAACAATCACAGGTGACTGATACTGATGATTGAAAAGAGTATCTTTTCTAACTTACTTTACAATGAAACGTTTGCACGTAAGACTCTTCCATTCCTTAAAGAAGATTATTTTCAGAATAAACTAGATAAGAAGCTCTATAAACTTATTGATGTTTATGTTGACAAATATAATACAGTGCCTACTAAAGCAGCACTGGTTATTGAGGCCGCTGAAGTAGCTGGTCTTAATGACGAAGAGCATAAACTTCTAGTTGAGAACATTCAGACACTAGAAGAAGTAAAGTCTGATGAGCGCTGGTTAGTAGATCAGACTGAAAAGTTTTGTCAGGATAAAGCTATTTACAATGCTATTATGGAGTCTATTCAAATTATGAATGGACAGTCTGATAATGGTAAAGGTAATATTCCTAAAATTCTATCTGATGCATTAGCAATATCGTTTGATACTCATATCGGTCATGATTTTTTAGACGATTACGAAGCCCGCTATGAATTTTATCATCAGAAAGAGAGAAGAGTTCCCTTTGACTTAGATTACTTTAATACTATTACTAAAGGCGGACTACCATTAAAGACTCTTAATATTGCACTTGCGGGTACCGGTGTTGGTAAGTCATTGTTTATGTGTCACTGCGCAGCGTCTAACTTATCATCCGGTTATAATGTTCTTTACATTACAATGGAAATGGCTGAAGAAAAGATTGCAGAAAGAATTGATGCTAATCTTTTGAACGAGGCTATGGATATGCTTACTATGCTTCCAAAAGAGACATATGAAAAAAAGGTAGAGAGGGTTAAGAGTAAGACTACAGGCAAGCTTATTATTAAAGAATATCCTACTGCATCAGCTGGTGCCGGGCACTTCAGGCATCTTATGAATGAATTGAAGTTGAAAAGAAATTTCGTTCCTGATATAATCTATATCGACTACTTAAACATCTGCATGTCTTCAAGGCTGAAGTATGGTTCGAATGTTAATTCGTATACGTATATTAAATCGATTGCTGAAGAACTACGCGGCCTCGCTGTTGAATTCAACGTTCCGATTGTTTCGGCTACTCAAACTACGCGTTCAGGTTATACTAATACTGATCTCGGTCTCGAAGACACTAGCGAGAGTTTCGGGCTACCGGCGACTGCCGATTTTATGTTCGCTCTTATATCGACCGAGGAAATGGAAGATCTTGGCCAAATACTGGTCAAACAACTTAAGAACAGGTACAATGATCCAAGCATGCATCGCAAGTTTGTGGTTGGTATTGACCGGGCGAAGATGAGACTTTATAACGTCGAGCAAGTCGCGCAAGACGATATTATAGATGATAAGCCCCTTTTCGATCAGTCTTCTACAGGAGAGAGGTTGAGGGGAGAAAAGAAGTTTAATAAAGATATTTTTGATACATTTAAATGAAATATTACAAATACGATTATGAAGAAGGAAAGCTGGCTAACTTTACTATTCGTGGTCGTAGTAGAAAAATTCTAAGAAATGCTGTGGAGTTTTTCGCTTCAAAGATTTTTACTCAGAACTCACTTTATAAGATACATTTCTTTATCAATGTAAAGAATAAACTTGAACAATCTGCTCTTGGTTATTGCTCGTTTAATAATGACTTTAATGAGCCGGAGTTTGATATTGAGATACTAAATACTAAAGATATTGATGATATGCTTTCTACTCTGGCTCATGAAATGGTTCACGCTAGACAATATTATAGGAAAGAGCTTAAATTCTCTAATAATAAGAATTATTGGAAGAAGCAAGAACATAGTGAGGATGACGGAATTAACAGTCCATGGGAACGAGAAGCTTATATTAACGAAAGAATCCTACTAGACCTTTTTAGAGATAATTATGACAGAAAAGAAAAAAGCTAAAGAAAAGTCATATCACCTTTATGTTTCTCTTAATTCAATTAAGGTTGGTGACTGGACTGTTAAAGCAAGTTCTATGGGTAGTAGAGGGATTCTTCTAATTCTTTTTAATGAAAAGACTATTGAATCTATTACTAGGTATTTTACAAATGAAATAGAGGCCGCTAGCTTTATGTCCGATCTAGGAGCTAGGGCCTCTAATAGAGCTTAATTAGCTAGAGGATTATCAAGAGCTTTCTTGATTTTATCATCTACATCCTTACGAAGCTTTCTAAATTCACCATCATTCTCTTTATCGATTCTAGTCATCTCTGAGCGAAGATCCTTATCCAACTTGCTCATATCAGTTCTAGAATCTTTAACAGCATTATCCATATCACGCTGTGATTGTTTAGTATTTCTTTCGACCTGCTCAACTACTTCCTCTAGTCTACGAATATCAGCTTTGAGATCATTTTTAATATCTCTAGTATAATCAGTAGATTTAGCAGAGTTTTCTTCTACTATAGCTAACTTCTTATCGATTTCAGATAAGTCTGGAGCAACGTAAGTTTGAATTGCTTCTTTCATATCCATATAATCTTTGTAGATTTCAAATCCACCCCAGAGAGTTCCTACAACAGCTGATACAATAGATCCAGCTAACATTAACTTCATTGGGGTAAAGCTAAAATTACCAATCTTTATTTCAGTATCAGCAATTTGTTCTTCTAAGTTTTTTTCTTCTAACATTTTAGTTACCTTTTAGTGAGTATTGACTATCGATCATTTTTTCATGAAGCCTGTCACTACCACCTGATAAACCACGAAGCAAGCGTATATTATCAACATTATTTTGATTTTTATAAACTTCTACCTTCTTATAAAACTGAATATCTTTAAGAGTATTGTTTAAATAAGCATCAAACCCGGGAACAAATCCCATTGCTCCTATTACAATACCCTGATTATTAATTTGTTCGTTCATTGATTTAGCTTGTCCCATGTTAGCAGCAGCTTGCGATCCTTTTTCAGCATTTGATTTCTGCGCAGATTCTTTAGCAGCGGCTCTAGCTGAAGCCATTTTAGCTGACTCAGGCTTGCTTTCAGTTTTAGTTTCTGACTTGGGTTCTGATTTAGACTCAGGTTTCGATTCTTGTTTACCAGGTTGACCTTGCTCCATCGGCGATTGCATTTGTGTAGACTGAGGCTGAGCTGTAAGGTTTACAGGAGCGGCTGGCGCAGCTCCTGTCGGTGCAGCGGTTGTAGCAGTTGATGTAATGGTCTGATTAACTACTGCATCAGGTACAAGGGCTACAGATGAAGGAGAGTTTGAAGAAGTCGAGACCGCAGTTGTTGACGCAGTTTCGGGTTTAGGAGTGTTTATTATATGTTGCTTGGCATATTCTTCAGCATACTTTGGACAGGTTCTATCGTATAGTCCATTAAGATTGCATTGTTGATTAAAGTAAGCAGTGCTGTACCCTGGGCAACCAGTATGATATAATGGATTCAACGAACATTGCTGATTGTAATACGCTAACTCATATCCCGGGCAACCAGTATCATAGAGAGGATTTAAAGAGCATTGATGGTTGTAATAAGCTTGATTGTAGCCAGGGCAACCAGTGTCGTATAAAGGATCAGTAGAACATTGCTGATTATAATATGCTTGTGTATACCCTGGGCATCCAGTATCGTACAGCGCGTTTAAAGAACATTGTTGAATATAATATGCTGCACCGTAACCGGGGCAGGAAGAACTAAACAGAGCAGTTATAGTGCACTGCTGGGCAAGATACGCTTCAGCATATCCCGGGCAAGAAGCATCGAATAGAGGATTAATTATACAAGGATTTCCTCCGCCTGTTCCTCCTAGTGCTTGCCATGAAACAGATCCACCTTGATTTATGTTTATCCCGCTCCCGTGATAGAATTGATAAAACTCACCCTTGCTTATATCTCCAATCATGCCTGAAGTAACCGGGCTTCCGGTTACAAGTGCTCCGGCTATTCTAGTATCAACAAGACCGGAAGCATCAATTTTTACTTCGAAGCTATTTCTATTATTAATATTTCCATACTGACTTACTCCGTACCACCCATATGTTAATGCATTAGCTTCGCGTAAGTAATAATGACTTCCTCCTTGATATGCTATTAAATCAGTCCATAAAGGAACAATGGAATAATTGTATGCTGGGTTTCTTAAGGTGTTTAAGTTTTCTCCTGCGCAGCAAAAGCCTCCAGGAACATCTGGACCTTTAAAACTTACTCCACCATTAGAATACATCCATGAGTTTGTAAAGCTTTGACCAAAGAAAGGAAAAGTAAACCCTAAAGGTATATTAACGTTACTATCATCACCCATAGTAACGTTAAAGGCTTGAGGGTTGTTTTTTATTTCAGCAAGAGGTATAGCATTTACACCTGTACCTACTGTTACGTTTAGTCCAGGTGCACCAGGAATAGGGACGGTAATTATATCTGCTTTAGCAGGCTTAATAGCAGCTAATAATAAAACAGAGATAACAATTGCACCCCATAGTAAAAAGTTAATTAACTTATCTTTCACTCTTTACTTTTTACTTTTTGAGGCTGGCGAGTTGGATTAGCTTCCCAAATTTCTCTAGCCTTTTCACCTATTTGACCATCAACAGGACAGGGCGTTCCAGCATTTAACATAGCTGAGAATACTCTTTCATCTTGACAGAGAACAGATACTGCAGCTACTTTCATGCCCATGTCATAAAGATTCTTAGCAAGCTTTAAGCGCTCACAATTCTTATCGACATAGGTAGAACCAATAGCAATGCCTAGGATTTGAGTTTGAGCTGCTCCAGAAATACCAACAGCGCATACATCGCTATTAATACTTGTGAAGGATGGAGCTACAGCGGTTGGAGGAGGTGACTTGACGGTAGTTTCGCTTTTAGAGTCAGAGAAGCTTCTTGTAGTCGAATCAGTAACGATTGGCTCAGCGAATGAAGAAGAAGCAAATAATATAGCCATAACCAATGCAAGAGTGTTTTTATTCATGTTATTCCCTTGGGTTAGTTTACAGCGTTAGTATTTATTAAAGTTGTCAGCTGTGGACTTTGATCTCCCTAATCTATATCCTTCTGGTATCTTATCTGTGACTCTAATAACCTTTTCTTCTCCTGTGATAGGATTAAAACAGAAGGTCCATCCTTCCCTATGCTTGTTACCTATCTTTTTCTCTGCTATCTTTCGTTTTGATTCTTCAGTATGTTTTTTACCTGTGAAATTACTAGGTTGAGTCTTCTTTGTAGCGCTTATTTTCTGCTTATGCTCTTCAGTTAAGCCATTAGCATTTGGATGTAGTTCTTTGCTAAACTGTTTTCTTCTTCTTTCTCTATCTTCATCGGTAATCTTAAACTTAGTACCTGGTTTAGGACCGGGCTTTAACGGTTTTCTTAGAGGGTTTCTTAGAGGGGATACTTCTTTTTTGTCTAAGAAAGTTTTAACCGGGCATTTATATAACTTTCTTAGAGGTTCTATGCGGTTTCCCGCTATGAATTTGTCTTGATGTTTCTCTAATAATTCTATATGAAATAATCTAGGAGAATATTCTATGAAAACTGTCTTTTCTCCATCAAAGATATGGATTAACTTAGACTGAGTTAGCTTTTCAGTTATTAGATACACGCAGTACATAAGATAAGGTTATTAAAGCACTTTCGAAAATTGTTATCTATATCTATCTTGGCTAAAATCAGGGGAGAAAGTGGTTGACTTTTTTTCCGAGCGCTCGTAAAATGATTGTGTTGTTAGGGAAACACACACAAGGAGACATAGATGAGCAGCAACAAGACCGATATCAAAGTAGACGAAAACGTTTTCACTACCGTCCAGATCAATACCTACATGAAGGGTAACCTGGAAGTTTTTCGCAAGGTTGTCGCAGCAGCGAAGAAGGCTATCGAAGCTCCGTTGCGCGAAAAGCTGACAGATGCAGGTAACGATGTTCGTATCATATACTACCTGAAGAACCTCAAGACCAAGCGCACGCACGGCAAGTGCATCCGTAGCAGTAACGGCAAGCTGATTACCGTACTGCTTAACGCAAAGGTTTTGCCGAGCTTCAAGGATATGGCTGAGACGCTCGGTCATGAGATGGTTCACGTTGAGCAGTACATGTCCGGGCGCCTTGCTCGCGACGGGTATCACCACGTCTGGAACGGTCAGAAGCATGTAGGTCGCGGTGCTACCTTCGAGAGCTATCGCAACCTGCCTTGGGAGATTGAGGCGTTCGATCGCCAGGCTGCCGAAGCTTCGAAGATCGTCAATGCGTACCACAAGGGTTGACTTTATTTCTGCGTGACGCTATCATGTATTGGTCGTTAGGGAAAACACACACAAGGAGAGAAAATGATTTCTGTGACTCAAGTCGGTAACAAGTTCGTCGGTTCGATCGACGGTGTCGAAGTTGTTCGTTCGGTGAACGCTTCGTATGTCAACAAGAAGGTTCGCGAGATGAGCTCGTCAAGCTTCATACCTCAAGCTGCTGAACCGGTTTCGCAGTTCGGCATTAATCAGCGTTTTGACTTTACTTCAGATCTCGTGACGATGGTCGCGAAGGGTCAGACTGCTTCGGCCGTTATTACTGGCGAAGGCGGTCTTGGCAAGTCGTTTACGGTAGTTGCTGCTCTGAAGGCCGCTGGTCTGAAAGACTTTAGCGAAAAGGAACCGGGTGAGGTTGCTGCTCCGCGTTCGACTTATCGCATCGTTAAGGGCTTTTCGACTGCGAAGGGTCTTTATCGTGTTCTGTATGAGAACCGTAACTCGATTATCGTTTTCGATGATTGCGATAGCATTCTGAAGGACGCTGATGCGCTTAACCTGCTCAAGGGTGCGCTTGATTCGTATGATCGTCGCATTATCTCGTGGAATACTTCGCGTATTGACGATCTGCCGCGTTTCTTCCAGTTCAAGGGCGGGGTCGTGTTCATCTCGAATATGCCGCAATCAAAGATCGATCAGGCTATTCGTTCGCGTTCGATGAACGTTGACCTGTCGATGACGACCGATCAGAAGATCGAGCGCATGGAGACTCTCGTTATTACTCCGAGCTTTCAGCCGGATATGAATGCAGGTGTTAAGCGTGATGCTCTTGATCTGATTAAGCAGAAGCGTAATGAGGCTCGTGAGATTAGCTTGCGTACGCTGCTGATGGTTGCGAAGATTCGTAACTCGGGTAAGCCGGACTGGAAGAGCCTGGCGACTTATATGCTGGTTAACGGTTAAAATGAACAACCGATTAACTGCATTGGTTAATGTTGCCACTAGAGCTACGGCAAACAAGCCAGAAACTATGCCAGCTCTTTTGGCGCAGCTTATTATTGAAGACTGTATTAAGTTGTGTAATATAGATTCTGATAGTGATAAGACATGGGAAATTGATATTGGCAGAATGATGGCTGCTGCAGAGATTCAATTAAAAATAAAAAAGGCATATAAAGATAATGATTAGTGTTCGTGAGATTACTAACTGGGATTGGAGTAATCATACCTATTTTCTTAATGACTCTCAAAACAAGCTATTAGGTTATCAAATAGATGGCGAGAAACCGGTCACGTTCACCTCGCCGATGGACTTCGATAAACGCGGGCGTAAGTTTGAAGTTATTAAAGCTGATACAGAAAAGAATACTCGCATCATTCGAGGTTCAAAAGGTAGTGTTTATTATATTACTAATGTAAATGGCGTTGAACGATGTACGTGTACTGGATTTAAGTATCACGGCAAATGCAAACATATTAAGGAGGCAGTATGAGTAAGTCACCGTTTGAAATTCGTCTAGATATTTTCCGTCAAGCATATCATATTACATGGGAAAATTCTAATAAGGATGCTACAGCAGAAGAAGTAATTAACGCTTCTTTTGAACTAGCTGCACGTATTAAGGCCTTTGTGGATAAAAGCTAATGAGCGATAATATTATTAAGCCTTTCGATCTTCAAGAAACTATTGACGATTTTATCGATTATTTCGATTGGGAACGCGTTAATGATGTGATGGAACATTTGGATTGGAGATGGGCTACTATCGGAAACGATATTCCTTCTATTCCTCAAATGAAGAAGCATGCTCGTAAATATCTTCGAGAAGTCGCTGAAGGAGTATTGAAGCAAGCAACTGAAAAACCAGATCTTGATTCGGTAAACTATTATACTAGTACAGGTGGCTTTTATTACGAAGCTACCAAATACAAAGATAGCGATAAAATCTATCTAAAGATGCACTTCGCCGTATCGGAGTGGAGCAATTACGACTAGTTGACTTTATTTCTTCGTCACGCTACAATGTCTATGTTGAGTGAGGAGAACGAAATGAAACCAAGGAACTTTTTTGCAGTGCATGCGCACTTCCGCAAGGGCGGTGCGCATGGTAAGACCAACAAGGCTAATCGCAAGCAAGGTAAGCAGAACCTTCAAAAGGAGCTTCGTAGTGTTTGATTCTCATGCTCGAGAACAGAACTTCGAGGAATCCGAGATGGGCCAGCTACATGCTATCCATCTAAGCGAGAACGCCGTAGCGAGGGTGAGAGCAGGTCTCTCCTATGCTCCTAGCCTGTCGCATTGTATTGACTGCGGAGAAGAAATTCCAGAAGCCCGGCGCAAAGCTGCATCAGGCGTATGTCGATGCATCTTTTGTCAAGAGGATTTCGAAAGGAGATAGCATGAGTCGTTATCGCTACTGGATGGACAATAGATGCCCTCGATTGCTAAAGTTCCTTGACCAGTTTACTTTCATAGAGTGGGCTTTTGTGGTTGCTTTAATTTCTTTTCCCCTGTATACTGTCTTTGTTAACTAAGGAGACACACACATGACGAACTTGACGAACGATCAACGCGGCGAAACTATCCTCAACCTCATCGAGGCTGGCGATATGGATATTCGCTTCATTGCCAACCGACTGGTTGCGCGCAATCCTGAGCAAGCAGCGCTGCTTGCCGACTTCCTAAACACCTACATTCAAATCTTTGACGTGAAGAACTCGCAGGAGGTTGCGTAATGTTTACTCTTACTAAAGAAGAGCAAGAGAGCATTCATAATGGCATTTGTCGTCTTGAGAGCGCTATTCAAGAGCTTGAGGATGTCCTTTCGCCTCGTTTGATTAGTACTCTTCAAAAGGCCAAGCAGGGTATTGAAAAAGGCTTCAAAAACGTTCGCTTGCAGGAAGCCGAATGGTTTAATACTCAGATGGATGTTTTTGAACAGATTCGAATGGCTAACGGGCTTCATACTACCTGGTCTATTTTCGAAGTCGAGAATATCTACGACGATTCTAAAATCCGAGGTACTACTTTGGTATTTGAGGGCTGGGAAAGTGATGCCGAGGTTCCCATTACCTGTAATCCGATTAACGGTGAAGTGTCTTGGATGCATTTGTGGATGGCTGCCGATAAGGCTATTCAGGAATCTAACGATCATCATACCTTTATTGAGAAGTTCATTCCGATGTCCGATGGGCGCGTTCGTCTGATTTGTGGGAGCTAATATGAACGAATATTTTAAGAAACAAATTGAAGAAGGTGCCACAAACCAGTTTTTCTATGCTATAATGCAAGAAGGTAACTTGACCATTCAGCGGCATCGTGGCACACTGGATACCTTGCCCATGTTAGAATATGTGCGGCACTTGACTGATGGTGTGCCCCTGTTCAAGGAAACAAAATGAACCAACGAATTCGAGAACTTGCTGAACAGGCTGGATTTTATTATACTGACAAGACTGGGTTTATTACACCTGCTGGTTGTAATCCTGCAAAGTTCGCCGAGTTGATTGTGCAGGAATGTTTAGGCATTGTAGACGATGCTGAACGAGGTGGTAGTAATGATATTTGGGACAATGCCGTGAAGTTTATTAAACGAGATTTACAAGAACATTTCGGAGTTGAATGATGGGATTCTTTAATACTGGTATTCCTCGTTATAGTTACCGCGGTAGTAATGATCGTATTCCTTCGCGGGATGATAATTCATATTGCGCATACAAAGCTCCTGAGAAGCGTTATACTGGGAACAATATGGTAGGTATTACCATTATGCACAAGAGCTGCCTTCAGCCTATCTTTAATGAAGAGTCGGCTATTGATGCTGCTACAATGAGACGTTGAGTTATTATTCATTATAGGTCATAATAGAGCTATGTTATACGCCGATATTAAATTAGTTGACGGTTCCGTTACGCGGAAGTTTTTCGAGGACCGTGCGAAGGGTTATGGAGATTTTGGTTATGTTAAGTATCTTCTTCGCAAAGAGTTTGGAAAAGATTCCACTCTATTATCCATTGGTGCAATTCCTGACGAACGAGTTCACGGATGGACACCTCCTAAGCCTCCTATCGATTATGAGTTTGAGAACATGAGGCATACAAAGTTTGCATTCGGACGAACAACGAAAAAGGTCATCGGTTTCGTTCCTCGCGACGACGACTTCGACGAGGAAAGTGCTTGACTTAATTCTCGTGCCACGCTAAAATTAGTTCAACATTGAGAGAAAGGAGATGTGAGATGGCTAAGGTAAACGTGGTGTACAAGACGGTTCTGTACTTCCAGCAGCAGGTCGAGGTTCCAGAAGACCAGCTGGACAACATCAAGCAATACATTCTTGATAACGACAAGCTCAACTTCGTTGATGAGTTCGACAGCGACACGACTATCCTCAGCTACGGGGTTGCCTCTTGACTTTATTTCCTCACCAGGCTATAATGAATCATCATTGAGAGAGAGGAGAAGCAAGATGAACACGAAAGAAGCACTGGCAATCATAGAACAGATCCAAGCGTTCCTGCAGCAGCACGTCAACAAGGATGCTGACTTCATCCATGCGATGGAGTACACGCGAGACAACCTCGAGAGTTGTTATCAGGAAGAGAAGGAAGCGTATGCCCACCTGGTCGTGGAGATGCGCAAGATGTTCGCAGCAGTCGAGTCCATCAGGGCTTGATTTTATTCTCGCGCCAGCTTATAATTAGTTTAACATGATGAGAGAGGGGAATGCATAATGAAAGTATCTAAACTGATTGAGCTGTTAGAAGGCTTCGATGCAGAAGCCGAAATCCATTTTACGTATGGATACAATGACTATTGGCGCACGCAGGTCGCGCCGGCTGTTCGTGATGTATTCGAGGGAGAGGTTGAGTATAGTGAATATCACAGAACGGACAAGCTGCTTGAAGACTATGAAGGTCCTCAAGACGATGACGACGACCGAGTAGTGAGAAAGGTCGTAGTTATTCAATAACGATTTTTGCGTTTGCGCTTGACAGTTGCAGGGGCGGTGAAGGCACCTGCAACTCTCTTAGCGATAGCCTTTTTGGTGACCGGCAGGAGATTGGTCGCGATTTTGCCAATCCCCCTGAGTCGTTTAGACGCAACAGAGAGCCCGGTCAAGTCACCGATCAGGCCTTCGTTGAACTCTCTGAATGTCTTCATGGTGCAGGGTCGTTTTCGTTAGCTGCATCCATTTCAGCTTTTTGGTTTAGCGCATGTGCAACGCCGGCCATAGCAGCTTCCTTGCCGGTTCCCGCAAGCATGATGCCCGAGAGCGTGCCGCAAAGGAATGTAGCAACGGGGATGATTAGCTCGAAGAACTTTTGATCGATGGGCGAAATAGCCCCAAGCGGTTGCGTTACAAAGATGATTGAGTACAGGACCACGAACACGATGCCGATTAGCGTCAATGCCAGGCACATGCCAATGAAGAACTTCAGACGAACCATCAATTCTTCTGATGTATATCTTTCGCCTCTTTTAGATGAAACTTCGCTCATTTTTTAGCTCCTTGTTCACTAGGAAGAATCTGCATCACTTCCGGTTGTGATTCAAAAATATATTTAGGACAGTCCCGATTTATTTCACATACAGGCGCCTTACATTCAGGCTTTTTCCAATTCTCATTATCTTGGCAAGGATACCGAAACTCAGCATCACAGCCACTTAACAATAGCATAGTTAACATTATTCTTTTCATATTCCCCCCTTTTAAGTCAACATGCCTTTTATTTATAGAGAAAGAACATGGTAATATATTATGTAGTACTAATGACGCTGTCCGGTTCCCAGAACCTAACGCTAAAAGAATTCTCCACACATACTGAATGTGAATCGTATATGAAGAGCAACCATAAACGATTAACTAAAGTGTATTATGTGGAGAACAAACAACGAATGACCGGATCAGGATGTAGAAACAAATAATATGATATTGCTTCTCCTAATAGGATTGATAATACTAGGATGCATGTTCGAAACTATATTGAGCATTGTGTTTCATATAGCTATCATTGCAATGCTCATGATGGGATTCGGAGTAATGGCAGCAGGAGTATACGCCCTATTGGTTACTCTGGTAGTTCTTAGCTGATTTATTAGCGAGTTTCATAGAGATATATTTTGTTAAACTGAATCGTCAAAATGTATATGGATCGCTATGATATAAGAGAATGCGTTCAATAGCGAGGTGCTGAGAAGGTCTCTGATATATTCTCTCGCTGTTTTTCTCTATGAAATACTCTATGAAATACTCTATGAAATACTCTATGCATTCCCCGCTATGAAACCGCTATGAAAACTCTATGCATTATCGCGCCGCGCTACTATGTACAGCAAATGATTTGCAGCATTATACTACCGCAATAATCTTTCGCAAATCACTATCGCAAACAGATACAGCTAGTCATTAGCGCATTCAGCTTTCGCGCACATGATCTTCCATTATGCCTGATCTCTGAAATTAAATCAACTCAGATCAGTAGCGCAATTTGTTTGCGGTGCTAGGGCTGTGGGCCACCCGTCCCGTCCATCCCAGGCGTGCCTTTCGAATCATTAAAGACATTGTACTGGGGCGCGGAAAAAAAAACCAGCACTTTTGGGGCGAGAAAGTTGTTGACTTTTTTTCCGCGCCAGGATATAATGAATCATCATGAGAGAGAGGAGTGAGAAATGATCTACACGGAATCGATGATTGACCATATGATGGGCCTCGATGCACTGAGTATCGAAAAGGGCTTTCGCAATGCAGAGTACTTCGATATCAAAATTAAGTCAAGCAAGTTCGTTGGTCTGAATAGCGATGGCCATTTCGTATATAAGTGCGAGTTCTCAGAAGGAATGAAGCAAAACGTTTTCGCTACTCTTAACGAGAACTCGAAGCTGATGTGTGAATTTTGAGCTTGACTTAATTTTCGCGTCAGGATATAATGAATCATCATGAGAGAGAGGAGAGAGAAATGAGCAATCAACGTGAGATGGTTCTTGACAGTCAGATGGATGTTCTGGATAGCGCAATCATCGCCATCGGTCGTGCGATTCAAGAACTGGATAGCGGTGATCGCTGGTGCGATTTGGATACCAATGATGCGATCTTGAAGCTCGAAGCGATTCGTCAAGAACTGACAGATCAGTACATGCTTATCGAAGACGAATTGCGTCAAATCGAGGCTTGACTTTTTTTCCGGGCTCATGCATAATGAACGTACATTAAGAGAGAGGAGTAGGAAATGAACAATCAACGTGAAATGATTCTCGAAAGCCAATTGAGCATCCTGACCAACGCAATCGTTGCATTGAGTCGCACGATCAATGAACTGGATGAAGCTGATCGCTTTCCGGATCTGGATACGAAAGAAGCTATCGCTAAACTCGAAGACGTTCGTCAGGATCTGGAAGATCAGGTGATGGGTATCGAAGAAGAGTTGAACGAAATCGAAGATAGCTTTTGAACGAAGTCGCTTGACTTAATTTCCGCGGCAGGATATAATGAATCATCATGAGAGAGAGGAGAGTATGATGACGGAACTGAAACAAATCACGCTGATGCTTAACGCCGATGAAGCCGAGTTCTTGGCGCAGGCGTTGGAGATTCACGCAGACAAGTACGCAGGCAGAATCTCGTTTGTTGAGGAGCTTGATCGCTACGTGCGTTCGACTCTGCAGACGAAGTTCGATCCGGCTTTCGCGGAGGACGTAGAATGACTGAGCAACAAATTGAGCTGGTCGTTGAGAAGTGGTTCGATCGCATCGACCGCCAGTATATGGGCAACGAGTTATCCTATCAAGACTACATGGCAGAGGTCGAGGCCGTGCGCCTCTGGGCTGATGCAAAGTATGCTGAGATGACGGCGTTGCATTAATTTCCTCAGGAAGCTACAATGAAGTACATTGTGAGAGAGGAGAAAGACGGTGTACGATGCAGATGGATGGGATAGCTACGCCGCGTACGCTCATGAGCAGATGCTCGAGCTGATGTTCAAGGAGTCGGACGATTGCGTGGAGTTTGTCAACAAGTGGATCCAGGATCAGCTGGCCACGGCGGTTCCTACGGAAGTGTTTCAGGAGATTGAGCAATGAGTGCAATGAGTGATCTGGATATCGTCAAGCAAGAGGTCTTCGAGTTCTTGGATGACCTGCGGTTGAGCGGTGAGACCAACATGTTTGGAGCTGCACCGTACATCGTCGAGGAGTTTGGCATGAACAAGGCTGAGGCGCGCGTCCTGTTGAGTGCATGGATGCAGACGTTCAGCGAGCGTCACGCAGCGTAAGAACCGACCAGGTGGTGTACGGCTGCCAAAGCCACCGGGTGACTATGAGCAGGGTCGAGCCTGGGACATGACCCAAAAACAGGCAACGATTTCCCCCGGTGGCCTCGGCTCCTCTCTCACTCTCCGCAGAGGCCACCACCCAACCTGTCGCCCGCGTGCGACCCCGGACCAGTAACCGGGACCTTTTCTGGTTGCGTTTATTTCCTGAAGACGTCATAATGAAGTACATTGTGAGAGAGGAGTGAAAGAAATGCAAGCAACCTACACCTTCGACGAAAACATCGTCAGCGACCTGCACAAGGATGCCTACGGCTTTCGTCCGAGCCAGTCGTTCTGGGAGTACTGGACAGGTGCCGACGACGACCGCAAGCAGCGGATCTGGGACGACCTGCTGGGTGCCCTGGATCGTGAGATGGAGTACCAGCGTCAGCGTGAAGCTGAGGCCGTGGAGGATTTCGATGAGATGCTCGATCGACTGTACCGGGCCGGTGCGAAGGACTTCACGATGGCGATCAAGTGGGCACATGATGCGCACGATACGGACGGGGACGATGAGTACCTGGAGTACACCCTCGGTCTGCCGTTCAACCACATCCGCAAAGCACGCGAGGCCACGAAGTAGTGGCCTTATTTTCGTGTGGCGCCGATAATGAATCATCAAGAGAGAGAAAGAGGAGTAGGGAAATGAAAGAACTGATCTTTGTTGCATTCTGCGTTATGGGTGGTTACGGTCTGCATGACATGGTTATCACTTTGAGCAAGCTGGCTCACTAAGGAGAGAGAGAAATGAGTCTAGAATGGGAATTGAGCTGTTACGGTGTTGCTGAGAAGCACCTCGAAGAGACCTTCAAGTCGTCGTACGTGCAGATGGTCGGTATCGACATGTACGTGGCAGGCATCATGAGTGACTGTCAGGAGATCCTGGAGCACTATGATGACAAGGAGGGCAAGGAGGCTGTCCGTCAGCTCCTGAATCGGGCGAAGTACTATCTGAGCCGTCGCTATGATGAGCAGCGTCAGGCTGCTGATGAAGACTTCCGGAAGCGGAGGGTTGCATGATGGAGTACAGTGTCGAGTTGTATGAGGACCCGGACCAGTGGTCCTTCTGGGAGGTGATCGAATGGGGTCCTCATCCACATCCAGAAGACACCGTACGTCGACGGACCGGCATGATCCTCCATCGTGTCCGTGGCAATGACTGGGTATCTGAAATGGCTGCTCGTGAGTGGCTACACATCTACAAAAAGGAGAATGGAATTGAATAATGGTGACATGTACGTGGGTTACGCCCTCTGGTTCGTGGCAGGCTTCCTGCTAGGCTACATCGTGTTAGGTGCACTAGTATGATCTACTTACAGTACGTAGTGACACTAGTATGTGCACTGCTGGTGCCGGTGTTCGTAGTGCGTGGTGACACGTACCATGCCGTCATCTTCTCCATCATGGCCGGCGTCAACCTGGTCATGATACTGGACCGTCGTACATGAGGCACTAGTGTACAGTGATTGCAGAATTAGTACTAGTAGGGTACATGGGTACAAAAATAGTTGGTACGTTAACGAAGATTTAACCGTGTAATTTTTTGCGTGCTCTCATAACCTCTTTATCCCTCCCCCAGTACAAAAATAGTGCGTGCCTCTGAGATTTTTATCCGCGGGAAAATCGCGCGCGCAAAAACCCCGTAGAATTGCTTTTCTCAGAGACCTATATTAATATACAGTATTATTCTTCACTCAGGAGGTGTCATGACACTGGCAGATAATCTTAAAAATCTTCTTCAGAAAAAAAACTCTTCATCTCATGTAGACAAGAAGAGGGGTAGTGGTGTTGACGTAGTCTCCAAGAGTCAGGTGAACGTCAACAAGCCTCAAAGAAAGAGTGCAGGGAGGGGTCGATGAAGCAAGTCAAGGTGGTAAGAAACAAAAACGGGACGACTCGTAGTTACATACGTACTCAGACTGGCAAATGGCAGAAGTGTGGTCAGAGTACGTACAACAATAGGAAGAAGCGGTAGGGAAAATTTTTTGGCCTAAGGCTGTGAGATTCAAAGGAGAAGGAAGTGAAAAGAGAACAGATAATTGAAATGGCATATCAGTATAAGTTTGATGGTAGTGACGGTGTATTCCAGTGGAACAATGAAGAACACTTTAAAGCCGGTTTTCTGTCTTTTGAGAGGTTTGTGAATGACTTCGAAGAGCGAATCAGGCTTGAATGTGCTAACCTGGCCGATGAGTTGGGTTCGTACGAAGTAGCCAGCGCAATTCGTACTCTTGCATACAATGATGAGAGAAGCGATCGTTATTAGCCGAACCGGCGCTCTATCTAAATACCTTAGTGTAGAGCATAGGTAGGTAGCATGTCGGCTAAATCAGATCAGTACGAAAAAGACGTAGCATCATATATTAATAGCATCCCTGGGATTAAGGCTACTCGGCCACCTGGGGATACTGGCTATTCTGATGTCTTGATCTACTACAAGAACAAAAAAGAATGGCTAGAAGTCAAGATGAATCACACCGACAATCTAGCAAACCCGCGCATGTTCTATTCTGATGGTAGATGGAAAGCATCTTATAGTACACCATCAGCGACAGCAGCCGTTAATATCTTAAATTCTTCATCACAAACTAAAAAGTTTGTTGAAGACTTGGCTATGTTTGCAAAAATACCTCTTAAAGAAATAAAAATTCCAACTACAAAAGGTGGTCTGAAAGAACCCGGTGCGGTGCCTCTCAGCGTAATGAAAGCATACTTTGATCAGCCAGGCAAGAATCGGTACATTGCTAGTAAAGAAAGCAATCTAGGATCTGTAGTTATTAATCACTACACCAAAGGTAAAAAAAGTCCTGCATACTATATGCAGGCCGGTGATGATTTTTTTCTTATCTCTAATGCCGATCCTTTGGGAATTGGTCAAGGAGTTCCGCAGCTGAAAGGCACGGGTGAATTTAAAGTTCGCGTGTCGACTCGTTCAGAATTCTATGAAGTACAGGCTGAAATTAAGATCATAAATATGGGTACTAGTAAATACTCACTCAAGCCCGGTACAAAAAAATTGAACCCGTTTCTAAGATGATCACATTTAAAAATTTCCTTACCGAAGCCGTTTCGGATGAATCGAAGCTAACTCACCTTGAGCATGCTGAAGATCATGTTATAAATGCCGGGAAAAAGGCTTCGGCGCATGCCTATCATAATCTTACTGACGTGCATGATAAGCTTAAAGGCAAGCACAACAGCACAACAGTTACTACTAAGTATGACGGTTCACCTTCTATTGTGTTTGGACATCACCCTGAAACGGGTAAGTTCTTTGTTGGTTCAAAATCAGTTTTTAATAAGTCACCAAAAATTAACTACTCAAATGAAGACATCGATAAGAACCATGGTCATGCACCGGGGCTTGCCGAGAAGTTAAAAACTGCATTGAAGCACCTTCCTAAAGTGACGCCTAAGCATGGCGTCTTTCAAGGGGATGTGATGCATTCTGGCGTCAAGTCAAAATCTACCCCTCACGGTGATGTTGAAGAACATGGCGGCAAGTTTCACTTCAAGCCAAATACAATCTCTTATTCTACAAAGACCGGATCAGAAGAAGGTAGGAAGATTGCTAAGTCAAAGTTTGGTGTTGCGGTTCATACTGCATATCATGGTTCAGACTTAGAGAACATGAAAGCACATTATAACGCTGATACATCTCACTTTAAAGAGCATCCCGATGTTCATGTGATATCAACACATCACGACTTTAGTAAATCACATTATCCAAAAGAAGAGCAAGATAAGTTCGAGCATCATATTAAAGCTGCTGTAAAAGCTTTTCACGACTCACCAAAAGATTTTCACAAAGCTATTGAACCACACACAGAGCATTTAAAGACTTATATTAATAAGACTGTACGGGAAGGCACTAAACCTACAGTCGCCGGCTATAAGCAGCATCTAAAAGATCATTTTACTAAAGAGATTGGTAAAGTCAAAACATCAGCTGCTATAGAGAAGAAGAAAGGTGTTATGGATCAACACCTTGCTCACGTAGATAAGCACCCGGGACATTTTCAAAGCACACTTAACATGCATAAGCATTCAGCCGCTGCTAAGGATGTTCTTGTTCACGCTATGTCAAAAGATCCTAAGTTTGAACATCACATTGGTGGTCAAGCTGCTAAGCCAGAAGGCTTTGTATCCGTTAGAGGTAACCGACCAACTAAATTAGTAGATAGAAGCGAGTTCAGTAGAGCTAACTTCCTTGCAAGGGAAAGATAATGGCGCCTGGCTTGAGCAACTATAAGGTATAAATACCTTTACGGATAAGTCTACGGAAAACTCCGATAAGGATAAAATATGGCATTAGATGATCAAGTTACGTCATTCCCTAACAAGGGAAAGAAGGTAAAGGTACCTTCTACAAAAAAAGACAAGATAGTAGTCAACCCAAAAGTGGTTGACACTAACATTAATGAAGAGAAAGACTCTACAGCTGTCATGGCCTTTGGTAGGTTTAATCCACCTACAGTTGGTCATGAGAAGCTAATTCATAAAGTCGCACAAATTGCTAAAGAGCATGGCGGTACAGCTCATGTCATAGCAAGTCATAGCGAAAACAAACCAAAAGATCCTCTACCTCAAGATAAGAAGATTCAACATCTCAAGAAGGTAGCTCCCTCCTCAGTTCATGTCAGCGGCTCTTCTAAAGAAGCACCGTCGTTCCTGCATGCCGCTAAGAAACTTCACGAAGCCGGTCATAAGCATCTAGTCATGGTTGCAGGTAGTGATAGAGTTAATGAATATAAAGAAAGACTCAATCACTACAATGGTAAGGAAGGTCACTATAACTTTAAATCTATTAAAGTAGTTTCATCTGGTGAGAGAGACCCGGACGCTGAAGGTGTTGAAGGTATGTCAGGTACCAAGATGAGAGCTCATGCAAGAGCTGGTGAAATGGATAAATTTAAATCTGGGCTTCCTAAAGCACTACACTCACACGCTAATGAAATAGCAAACCATATTAGATCTGTTAAAGAAGAATTAGATCTTAATGAATCGTTTAAGGCAAGATTTTCTTCAAATATTACATTTGAACACTTTAATAAAATCTATGATTTTGTAGAAGACTACAAGCCTTCCAATCAAGGTGTTAATTCACTCTTTAAAAAATCTTCTGAATATAACATTCCTCTTAAGACAATAGTTGAGGTCTATCAAAGAGGAGTAGAAGACTGGGTTAAATCTATGCCTGAAGATAAAACAGCGCAGCAATGGGCATTTGCTAGAGTTAATTCCTTTATTAATGGTGGAAAGGCTCTTGAAGAGGATACTGACTTATTTGAAAGTCTAAAGGATGCTTCTGACAATCCATGCTGGAAAGGATACAAGCCGGTAGGTACTAAGAAGAAAAACGGAAAAGAAGTTCCTAATTGCGTGCCTGAGGAGAGAAATATGGATCTTAATCGAGAATTTAGTCGGGCCTTTCAACTGCAAGAAGGACAAGCAGACTCTAAGCCCAGACCAGGTGCTTATGAAGTAGCTATTCATCATGGCCAGACAGATGAAAAACTAAGACACTACAAGATTAAGCATGCAGAATCAGTTTTCCATGCACAAAATATTGCTGGCAAGATAGCTAAAAAAGATCCAGAATTAAAGTGGTATAAGGTTAAGGTTGTAAGTAAGCCTGACCTCAAAGAAGACGTAGAACAGATTGATGAGATATCAACTAGTACTAGAATGAGATATGTTGCTAAAGCGGCTACATCAACTCACGAACCAAAAGATAATGAGTCTCAATCTCAGTATCTAGAAAGACTCCATAAGAGAATGAGTGGAATTAAGAAGGCTCTATCTAAGGTATCTCCAGCTTCTAGATTTCAGAAAGAAGCCGTACAAATACCCGACAATACAGTGAGACATCTTAAGAAGGTTACTAAGCAGCTGGATAAATCAGTTAAAACGCATCACCAGCAAAGCGTACTGCTTAAAAAACTTGTTAATGCAGACACACCGGATATAAAAGAGAACAGAAACTGTGGTTGTGGTCAAACTCCGTGCAAGACCTACGGGGCTGTAAAATGATCTCCTTTAAACTTTTCTCAGAAAACTTTATGAACGGTAAGAATCCAGAAGATAAAGGTGACATGGCTAGGCATGGTCTTAAAGGAAAGTCGATTACTCAGCTAAAGAAAATTCGCTCATCAAATTCTGCATCACCAAGAACAAAACAGCTTGCTCACTGGTATATTAATATGCATAAGAAAGACTAACATGCTAACTTTTAAAGAATTTATTTTAGAGTCTGCGGCTTGGCAAAGAAAAGAAGGTAAGAGCCCTACCGGTGGTCTTAATCAAAAAGGTATTGCAAGTTACAGAAGAGAGAATCCAGGTAGTAAGCTTTCTATGGCAGTAACTACAAAGCCTTCTAAGCTTAAAAAAGGTAGTAAAGCTTATAACAGACGCAAGTCGTTTTGTGCTAGAATGGGTGGAGCAAGAGGTCCTATGAAGGATGAAAAAGGTCACCCGACGCGCAAGGCTCTTGCATTAAGAAAGTGGAATTGCTAATGAAAACATTTTTACAGCACCTAATTGAGAAAGAAACAAGCTGCCCTGCTGCCACTTTTGATCTTTCGCTTAATTTAGAAAATAGACAGCGAGCTATTGATGAGTACGGGTATGGACCTTTAAACCCTATGGAGCCATCGAATGAGTTTTGGAGTGCTAAAGCAAAGATGTGGAAGGTCGCTCCTGAATATGCAAAAACAGCTAGATGTGGCAATTGCGCTGCATTTAATATAACAGACAAGATGCGTGAGTGTATAGTAAATGGTCGTGCTGATAAAGACGATGCTGGAGAAGTAGATAATTTTGAATCTACAGTAGATAAAGCTGATCTAGGGTATTGTAATATACTTCATTTTAAGTGCGCCGGTACAAGAACATGCGATGCATGGCTTACCAACGGGCCGTTAGATAACAAGGATGTATGATGGATGAATTAGTTAATCAAATGAACAAGCTTTTAGCTGATGCGTTTACGCTCTATCTTAAGGCTCATTACTATCACTGGAACGTTGAGGGTAGCAACTTTCCTCAATATCATGAGTTCCTTGGTGAGCTCTATGAAGAGATTTTTGGATCGGTTGATAATATAGCAGAACACATCAGAGCATTGAATGCCTATGCTCCTGGCACCCTTACTAGATTTAAAGAGTTAACAAGCATCACTGAAACTATATCGGTCCCTTCGGCAGAAGCTATGTTTCTGGACTTGTTTAATCAGAATAAGCAATACCTGGGTATGCTAATGACCGTGTATGTTCTTGCAGACAGATTCAATGAATTAGGCTTAGCTAATTTCTTACAGGATAGAATGGCAGCTCATAAGAAACATGAATGGATGCTTCGCTCTATTCTTAAAAAGGCAGAAAATGAATAAGTATAAATCACTGATATCAGTGTATAGAGACTCTCAAAAAGGTCTTATTGAGACTAGTTCAAGGGCATCGCTTGTAAATTCTATTAAGAGAGTAATCTTAGGTGAGCAGCCGCATTATATAGAAAAGCATGTTAAGGATCAAATAGTAGCTGGTACATACCATACCAAAAACTTCGAGCAAGCACCTAAAGCGCAGATTCTCTACACCAAGCTACCTAAAGACACTCCCCCAGATGTTGCGGAAAAAGCTGCCATATTTCAAGATCAACTATTTGCTATAGAAAAACAAGTTCTTGCTACTAGCAGAGCCACTCCTGAAGATGTTGAGAGTGCACGCGTACTGGTAGATAAAATTATGCACATGGCAAGTATGATGAACCTTAAAGATGAGCATTCATATGTTAATGATAGCTTTGCAAAGATACAAAAATACGCTTCTCAAGATTCAAATGTCGTTGATCAAAACAAGTTAGATCTTAACAAAGAGGTCGAGCGTAGATTCGGTGTACCTCCCTATGAAGAAACACCTGAAAGACGTGATATGGACATCGACAATTCTAAGTTTTTGCTAAGTAGAAATTTAAAAGCTCAACGCAAGTTAAAAATTATTGATAACGACTAGGAGACAGAAATGTTATTTAAAGGCCCAAAATCATTGTTAGACTCGATTACAAATGTAATCAAAGAAGAAAGAGTTCAGTACGCTAAAGAGCAAGCTGAAATGGATAAGCTTGTAGCAGAAAAAATGCTTTCACCAAAGCAAAAGAAGATTGCTAAGGTCGCCGGAGATCCAGATAAGATGGATGCTGCTGATTTTGCTGCTCTTCGTTCAGGTAAGAAGATGAATAGTGAAGGCTATAATGCCAAGAGAGAGCATGAGCTAAACATGGATGCAGCTCAAAGACATATGGATCGCAGAGCAGCTGAAGGCGAAGACATGACTGGTGCTAAAATTCATCCTAAGACATATGAAATTATTATGCCTAAGAGTAATACTAAGAAAATGGCCAAAGAAGAAGTAGAGCAAGTTCAGGAAGGAGACCCTTCGTACTACAAAGGAAAGAGCACCACTGGTAATGCTTTACCACCTCCAGGTTCTTTTGCAGACAGAAAGCGAACTGGCAATACTTTTTTGAAGGGATTTAAGTCCAATCCGCAGCCAATCAAGCCCTACGTAGCCCCTAAAAGCAAAAATGAAGAAATTGAGCATCTGGACGAACTCTCCGTAGATTTACTTAAAAGAGCTCGTGATAAAGCAGAAAGAATTTCTGGCGATTCACTTGGTAAAAATCCAATAAAGATGAAAGCATATCAGCGCCAAGCAGACACATTTACTGATGCACTTCACAAGAAATATAAGGCACAATTGTCATCTGGTAAAAGAAAGTATGTTGAAGAATACGAACATATTGATGAAACTTTAGGTGCAACTTCAAGTAAATATGGTCCTGGCTTAGATGTTCCTAGCTTAGGAAAAGAAGAATTGAAAAAAAAATACTTGGATGCCGATACTCGCACTAGATATACTTTAGGTAAAGCTCCTGAAAATCATACTGATGCATTAAAAGGATTAGCAAAAATAAACAAACGCGGTGAAATAGCTAACAAAGTTCGTCAGAGTCTTAAAAATGAAGCTACTGATACTCCTGGAAACGGTCGCGAGCATCAATGCGCTATTCATGTTAAGAATGAGCAATTCGGTGAAGGTAAGACTCTTACAACACAACATGCTGAGCCTGATGAGAACGGGGATATTGCTTGGTATGATGTCATGTTCGATCATGGTATTGAGCGCGTAATGACTGAAGATCTTGATATTTTAGTTTCAGAAGCTCATGTTCACAATAAGCCAAAGAAGGGAATGTAATTATGGATAAGCCACCATTCGAACCTGATAATAATCCTAAAAAGATAGCTGTTGCTGGTAAAAAAGGCTATGGAGCATCGGCAGCAGCCCACTTAGCTAAACAAGGTATGCAGAGTGTGATGAAGAAAAAAGAAGAAAAGAATATGAAAGAAGAAAGACAACTCCTTACCTTAAGACAGATTTTAGAGGGCCGCGGCCGTCCCCGCAAGAACCCAGATGATCCTAAATGGCAAAAGAAACCAGCTGCTGCGGCCAAAGGTAACGATGATCATGATGAAGAAGATCATGGACCGGCTAGGCCAGATAGCCCTCACCTTAATACTGAGCCGGATAAGCATATTTCAGTACAGCTAAAAGTAGCTCATGATATGAAAGATGAAAAAGGTGGATCTGATGTTAAATTTGCAAATGGCAAAACACACTTCGTCAAGCACGATGTAGCTGGTAAAGTACTACACGCTCTTGATAAGCTTAAGCCCGCCGACAGAGCAAAAGTACATGATCATATGGCACAGTCTCATGAAAATCTAATGGCGGTCCATAAGGTGCTCTAATGCCATTAATAGTAGGCGGTCAAAAAACACAACCTGAAAAACCAAAGGCACCCATAGAAAAGTCTATAAGTTTTTCTGAACTTAGAGCTTCTTTAAAACCTAGAGAAGAAGTGCAAGAAACTATAGAAGTGCAAAAAACACAACCTGAAAAACCAAAGGCACCCATAGAAAAGTCTATAAGTTTTTCTGAACTTAGAGCTTCTTTAAAACCTAGAGAAGAAGTGCAAGAAACTATAGAAGTGCAAGAAACTATAATAGAAGCAGTAAAAGAAACTGAGCTTTTACCACCGCCGCATGCTACAATTAAAGAGCAGATAGAAAAGAACAAGCATTCAGATTTTCTACTTGACATGTTTACTTTAGACGAATAATAAATAACTAAGTTAAAACAAGGAGAAGTAAAATGGGTACACAATGGGGTAAATCAGACGCTGCTTCTAACAGCGTTATTTGGGCGCCAACAAGCGTTAAGCTTTCGCCCAATACAACAAATAGAAATAACCTATATTCTAATGTAACTCCAGATGCTTTCATTACAGGTGTTACTGAAGGTATGTTTGCTGTAGATGCAACCGAATCAGCAGTTGGATCAGGCAATGTTGCTCAGATTACTGTAACATTTGCTGGATCTGGATACACTGGAAACGCTACAGTATCATTCTCAGGTGGTGGTGGCTCATCTGCCTCCGCTAACGCATTTGCTAATCTATCAATCGGAAAGATTACGACAGTTAATATTACAGCAGCTGGTTCAAGCTACGAAACAAATCCAACCGTTGCAATATCAGCTCCAACAGCTATAACATTTAATGCGCTATCAGCTGTTTCAAACACCAATGATACCATTGCACTTACGACTGCTAATAGCAAATTTGTTGTTGGAGATAGACTTACATACACAGTAGCAGCTGGTAATACGGCTGTTGGTGGGCTAACAACAGGTACACAGTATTACGTTGTTGCAGCTAATACAACAACTATTAAGCTCTCGAGCACCGCATCCGGTAGCGCAATCGATCTAACAGCTGGCGTTACTGAGACAGGTCATAGTCTCACAGGCGAAACTGCTACTGCTACTGCTGTGGTCGGTGGAGCTCAAAACAAGGGTGTTCAGCATGCCGGTTGGGTTCTACGTACAGTAGGAACTGGTGGTCGCGCAGGCCGTGTTCAATACGAAACCTTGGTTGCTATGGGATCGATAGCTACTGATAGTTCTGATGATTCAATACTACCTGACGCATAATGACTGATAGAGCTAAAAAAGTATCAGAGCTCACTGCTCTTACTAATGCCACCGCGGATGATCTACTATTAATTATAGATGATCCCGGTGGTACTCCTGAGTCAAAGAAGATAACCATTGCTAATTTCTTTGGCAATGTTTCTACTAATGCAGTTTTTAAGAATACTTTAACTGTTAACGGTTCAATTACGTTAGCAGGTAATACAACAATTAACAAGCCAGTTACGCTTTCTAATACTGCTACTGTAACAGGTAAATTAGTATTATCTGTAGCAGCTCCAACCTCTAATACAGACACAGGTACAGCCGGTGAGATAAGAATAGATTCTAACTCTCTGTATGTTTGTATTAATACTAACTCATGGAAGAAAGTAGACTTAACTGACTTTACTTAGTATGCATATTGAAAAATTAGATGAGTCCAACTTTTTATTATACGCTGCAAAACATTACGATAACCCGTCATGTTTTGACACTATAGAATTTTATGAAGATCTTAATAGGTTCAAGTATATAAAAAGACTCTTTAGTAGATACGAAGAAACAGGCGAGCTTAAAGAAAGACTGATTTTAAATCATATAATTATACTTTATAATTTATTTGGTACCGTTGCTGCTACTAGAATGCTATTCTTAAAGTTAAAAGGCCATTATCATCTATTAAAGCCGTTTTTAGTCTTTTTAGAGTACTGCCCTGATAAAGTAGATAGAATAGGAATAGAAGGAACTAATGTTATTACATCTGATATTGTTATGGATGAAAGTGTAGTCTACGCTCTAAGGAAAATTTAATGTCATCTAGACCGCTTGATCTGCTTTATACCTATCAGTTCTTAAAAAGACTTGCTACTCCTTTTAAGGAGTGGGATGCCTTTAAGCTCGGTATTATTGACGAAGATGGTAAAGTTCTTAGAAAGAGTTCTACTTTAAAGACTGTAGAAGAAAAAAATGCCTGGGGTAATTTTGATAGGTTAGTTGCTAATTTGAAAAAGCTATTAGGCAAATTACCCTTAGGTAAAACAAGACTAGCATCATACGCTGCGGCATTGCTTTTACTAAAAGAGTCCAATAATAAAGAGTTAGAAAGATTAGATGAAGAAGAGCTTAGTCTTGCGGTTAATAAATTGTTTGAGAAGGTATATTACAGCTTAGAAGAAGATATTGCAAATGTAGCTGGTGCGGGTAATATAGCTGGGATTGGTATTGGACCGCAGGGTGAGCCTCCAAAGAAAAAGAAAACTCTAGTGATAAAGAATGTTATTAAACGAAAGGCGCCTGTAAATGTATAAGTTAATTCCTCTTATCTTTCTTTTGACAGGTTGCGCTGTAATAGATGCCTATAGAATGGGTAAATATGATGTAATTGAACATGATAAAATTAATAACATTCGTTCTTCTGCTGAGTTGTCAATTCCATACTGCGGTGATAATGATACAGTAAAAGTTATTTCAACTAACCTTTACAATAAAAGTGTTGAGCTAAAGAATTATTCCTCAACATTGCCTAACAACAAAGAAGCTGGCGAATTAAGTGGAATGCTAGTCGAGGTGACTGGTAGTATGATGAAGGCGTATCAGGAAGACAAACCTCATAGCAAGGTATTCTGTGAGCTAAAGCTAAAAAATGTTGAAGACTCTGCTATAAAAATTCAAACTGTTATAGCAAGGAAGCCAAGATGAACTTCAAAGAAGCTCTAGATCCATTCATAAAAAGTAATGACTTAATAATCTGCACAGTTGCTGCAAAAGCAGAATCATATACTGATGAGTTTAAAAAAGGAAACTTAAGCTTAAGTGAGTATAAAGATCTTATGAACGATCTTACTATACTAAAGAGGATTGATGAATCTGCTGATTTACTTCAGCAGAGAATTAGTTTAAACACTGCTATTAATGGACTTATAGCTGCTGCATCTTTAGTATAATGCAGGAAAATACTGAAGACTGGATGACAAAAAAGTGGAGGCCTATGATGGCCGTCACATATATGGCTATAAATATATGTGATTTTATTATTTTTCCAGTTATGCATACGTTTGTGTTTTTTTGGAATAATCCGGCTAACGTTGCTACTTTCAAGCAGTGGGAGCCGATCACATTACAATATGGTGGATTAATACACTTGGCTTTTGGAGCAATTTTGGGCATTTCTGCATGGACGCGAGGTCAAGAGAAAGTAGCAGCAATTAATAAAAATAATAATCAGGTATAGAGATGGAAACATTCGATACAAATTCAAGGATTGCAGTGCTAGAAAACGAAGTCAAAAACATAGCCTCGGACATCAAGGAGCTTAGATTGGAACAAAAAGAGCAACACGATGCTCTGATGAAGCATTTTGTTTCAATTGAGGAAAGATTAACTAATCTTGAAAAATGGCGCTGGATGGTCGTAGGCGGAGCTTTGGTTGTTGGCTTCCTACTTTCACACATAATAAAATATTAAATAGTTGAATTAAGTACCTGTTTCGTATATAATGAATTGTTGACAACAGGTACTATATGCTGTATATTGATCTTAAGTATATCGGTCTTATTTCTAATCGCTTAGAACGTCTCAAGCGAAAAACTAACAATATATTCAATTGTAGATGCCCTTTGTGTGGCGATTCCAGATCTGATCGCACAAAGACGCGTGGCTACCTATTCGAGAAGAAAGGCAACATGCTGTACTTTTGCCACAACTGTGGTGCATCGATGTCGTTCGCTAATTTCCTTAAATCTATAGATGGTGAGCTATACAAAGAATATGCTCAAGAGACGTTCATTGAGAAATATTCTAGCAACACCACTGTACAGCCGGTAGATATTACTAATCCTTCACCTCCTAAATTCATGAAGGATTCGCCGCTTAAACAACTGAAAAAAATCTCACAGCTACCGTACAATCATCCGGCAAAGCTGTATGTGGAGAAGCGTAAAATACCACCGGCTTCACATTATAAACTATTTTATGCACCAAAATTTAAAACCTGGGTGAATACTTTTATCCCGGATAAGTTTGCAGTAGAAATTGATGAGCCTAGACTGATACTCCCGTTCCTGGATAAGGAAAAAAACTGCTTTGGGTTTCAAGGTCGAGCCTTTGCGGCGTCTGCACTGAGATATATCACTATAATGTTAGATTCAGATAAGCCCAAGATATTTGGCCTTGACTCGCTTGATATAACGCGACCGTTTTATATTACCGAAGGTCCAATCGACTCACTCTTTTTACCTAATGCGATTGCAATGGCCGGTGCCGACGCCAGCATTGATTGGATCGATCCTTCGTATAGAAAAAATAGCGTATATGTTTACGATAATGAACCACGTAATAGTCAGATAACAAGCCGAATGGAAAAGGTTATCGACAAGGGATATAAGGTTGTAGTGTGGCCATCAGAAACGAAAGAGAAAGATATAAATGATATGGTGCTAACTGGTAAACCACTACCCGCGCTAAAGGACATTATAGATAGTAATACATTTGAGGGATTGAGCGCCAAGCTTGCCTTTACAACATGGAAAAAAATATGAACGTTAAAATTATAAGCTATTCGCAGCCCCCTGTAGGTACATCACTCGGACTCAAAAGCGCACAGGAGCTAGTAGCATATTGCGCTAGAGTATCAAATCCATCAAATCAGCTTAATACGGAAACGTCAGACAAGCTTATTAAATATCTCGTCAAGAATAAACACTGGTCACCACTTGAAATGGTATCACTATGTTTAGAGGTTAACACAACGAGAGACATAGCGAGACAAATTCTTAGACATAGGAGCTTCTCGTTTCAAGAGTTTAGTCAGAGGTATGCTGACCCTGTCAAAGAGCTTAGTTTTATTACTCGGGAGGCTCGACTTCAAGATCTTGAGAATCGTCAAAATTCTATAGAGATACATAATAAGCTGTTACAAGAGCAATGGGAATTACATCAAAAGGAAGTAATAGAATTAGCTAAGTCAAAGTATGAATGGGCAATAAAGTCCGGTATTGCAAAAGAACAGGCGCGGGTAGTTCTTCCAGAAGGCTTAATTGAATCAAAACTTTATGTAAATGGAACTTTGAGGTCATGGGTTCACTACATACAGCTCAGATCAGGTAACGGTACGCAAAAAGAACATAAGGAAATAGCTCAAGCTTGCGCTAAGGTTATTGCTGATGTGTTCCCTATTATAGAAGACTTTAATGATATGTAGAGGTAACTATGTGGTTAATTAATTTTATACCAGACTGGGTTTTTCATTTAGCAACTTTAGCGGGGATTCTTCTTTTAGTTACCTCAATTGTCTTAGGCTTTATTCCTTTCATTTCAAAATTTAAAACCCCTTTGCTTGTTTTAGGGGTAGTAGTGATGAGTGCGGGATTATTTTTTGAAGGTACCTTATACTGTAATGCTCAATGGAATGAAAAGGTAGCAGAGCTAGAGCGCAAGGTAGCAGCGGCAGAAGTTGCATCGGCTAAGCAGAATACTAGAATTGTCACTAAGTATATAACGAATGTAGAGAAGATAAAGGATACAACGGATGAAAATATTAAACTCGTCGAGCAGCATGTTACTGGTGATGATAGCAAGTGTACTGTCCCTAACTCTGTCGTCGTGCTCCACGACAGTGCCAGTAAGAATCAGCTTCCCCCAAGCACCGGAGGAGCTTATGAAGGAGCCTCCGATGTTAAAATCAGTGAACTCACAACAACCGTCGTTGAAAACTACGGAACCTACTACCAAATCTCCGAGCAATTAAAAGCGTGGCAAGAGTGGTATAAAACTCAAAAAGATATTTTCGAAAAAGCTTTTAATTAAGAGGTAGCATGAACAATATTGTACACGGTATTACGGTAGACTATTCGCGTGATTCTTTGTTTGACGAGTTAGGAATTAAGCGACTAAAAGAATCATATATGACAGATGAAGAGGTATCCCCTCAGGAGAGATTTGCTTATGTATCAAAAATCTTTGGATCGAATCCTGAACATTCTCAGAGACTTTATGACTATAGTAGTCGGCATTGGCTATCTTATAGTACTCCTATCCTTTCATTTGGCCGTAGTAAGCGGAGTCTTCCTATATCATGTTTTTTACCTTATTTACACGATAGTGCGGAAGGCTTGGTTGACTGCTTATCAGAAGTAAACTGGCTATCAATGCTTGGAGGTGGGATTGGAATTGGTCTTGGTATTCGCAGTGCTGATGATAAGTCTGTTGGTATTATGCCTCATCTTAGAACTTATGATGCATCCTCTCTTGCATATCGTCAAGGCAGGACTCGTCGCGGTAGCTATGCTGCTTATCTTGACATATCTCACCCGGATATTTTGATCTTTCTAGAGATGCGCAAGCCTACCGGTGATCAGAACATGCGCTGTTTGAACTTGCATCACGGCATTAATATCACGGATGACTTCATGCAGATTATTGAAAAGTGCATGATTGATCCTACAGCAGAAGATACCTGGGAACTAAAAGATCCTCATAATAATGAGGTGAAGGAAAAAGTATCTGCACGTGAGCTTTGGCAGCGTATTCTTGAAATGCGTATGGTTACGGGTGAGCCATACTTACATTTTATTGATACAAGCAACAATGCATTACCAGAGTCACAAAAAGCTTTAGGTCTTAAGGTCAGGCAATCAAACCTATGTTCAGAAATTGTTTTACCAACAGATAAAGATAGAACCGCAGTATGCTGTCTATCATCTGTAAATCTGGAGTATTACGATGAATGGAAAAATGATCCTAGATTTCTTCGGGATATTGCGGAAATGCTTGATAATGTGCTACAACACTTTATTGATAATGCTCCAGATGTTATTCACCGTGCTCGTTTTAGCGCCGCTCGTGAGCGAAGTATTGGTATCGGAGCTCTTGGTTTCCATGCGTACCTTCAAAAGACGAATGTTCCCTGGGAGTCGCCGCTAGCAGTTAGCGCTAATCACCGTATTTTTAAGTACATGAAGGAGCAGGTAGATGCTGCAAATAAACAGCTTGGTGGTGAACGCGGCGAAGCTCCAGATGCTGCTGGTACTGGAAACCGCTTCTGCCACCTTATGGCTATCGCGCCTAACGCCTCATCATCAATTATCATGGGAAATACTTCGCCAAGTATTGAACCGTACCGTGCTAATGCCTATAGACAAGACACTCTCTCCGGATCGTTCTTAAATAAAAACAGATATCTTGATAAAATCATTAAAGACGCATCCGAAAAAGATAACAAGATAGATTACCATGAGACATGGTCCAGTATTATTGCGAATGATGGCTCAGTACAGCATTTAGAATGGATGGACGAGTGGGTGAAGGATGTATTTAAGACGTCCATGGAGATAGATCAAAGATGGATTATTCAGCATGCTGCTGATCGTCAACCGTATATTGATCAGGCCCAGTCGTTAAATCTCTTCTTCAGACCGAATACAAACGTTAAGTATTTACATGCGGTTCATTTTATGGCCTGGAAACAGGGTCTAAAGACGCTTTACTATTGCCGATCTGAAAAAATTGGTAAAGCAGATAAAGTAGCAAAAAAGATTGAAAGACAGGTTATCGAAGAATTAGATCTTAAACAAATAGCAGAAGGCGAGGTTTGCCTTGCATGCGAGGGATAAATGATTAAAAAAACAAAATCAAGACTTACCGATGAGCGGGAATCATTTAAGCCATTTAACTACCCTTGGGCATATGAAGACTGGCTCAAGCATGAACAAGCTCACTGGCTCCATACAGAGGTGCCAATGCTTGAGGATGTAAAGGATTGGAAAAACAAACTTACAGACCCACAGAAGCATTTCCTTACAAATATTTTTAGATTTTTTACACAAGGTGATGTTGATGTAGCAGGTGGATATGTAAAAAATTATTTACCTTACTTTCCGCAACCGGAAATAAGAATGATGTTGATGGGATTTGCTGCCAGAGAGGCACTACATGTAGCGGCCTACTCACATCTTATAGAGACACTAGGCATGCCAGAATCGACTTATGCTGAATTTCTGGAATATTCGCAGATGCGTGACAAGCATGATTATTTTGTAGATCTTTCACATAAAAATGGCACTGCAGCATCGGTAGCAGCAAATATTGCTGCTTTTTCAGCCTTCACTGAAGGTATGCAACTATTCAGTTCATTTATTATGTTGCTTAATTTTCCTCGACATGGGCTTATGAAGGGTATGGGTCAAATCGTGACATGGTCTATTGTAGATGAAACCATGCATGCTGAATCAATGATCAAGCTTTTCAGAACATATATAGAAGAAAATAAGGAATTGTGGAACGATGAACTTAAGAGTACAATTTATACCATCGCTGAAAAGATGGTTGAGCTTGAGGACAAATTTATTGATCTTGCTTTTAACATGGGTGATATGCCAGGTCTCACAGCGGACGACGTTAAGCGCTATATTAGGTATATTGCTGACCGCCGGCTTATATCTCTCGGTCTCAAGGGAATATTTAAAGTTAAGAAAAATCCTCTCTCGTGGGTAGAGGAAATGATTAATGCACCAACCCACACTAACTTTTTTGAAAATAGAGCCACCGACTATGCTAAAGGTGCGCTGACAGGAACCTGGGAGGATGTATGGGCCGCTTAAGTTTAATTGCATTATTTTTTGTACCATTAGTATCTTATGCCAACCATCATGATTGGAAAGTTACAAGGGTTGTTGACGGGGATACAGTGGAATTTGAAGCTAAGTTCTTACCAGTAGAGCTCGGAGATAAGCTAAAGATTAGAGTACTAGGAGTTGATACTCCAGAAAAGGCTCCTAGAGCGAAGTGCGAGAAAGAAGCTCAAATGGGCCAAGCTGCTACGGATTATACAAAGAAGATGATTGCTGGTGGTAAAAAGATTCAAATAGAGATTAAGGAATGGGATAAATTTGGTGGAAGAGTATTGGGAGATGTTATTGTTGATGGTAGCAGAGTATCGGAATCATTAATTAAAAACAATCTTGCTAGACCTTATCACGGAGAAGCCAAACAATCATGGTGCAACTAGAAGAACTTCACTACTGTAATAATTGTGATGCTGAATTTAGTGTATACTCAAGTTTTGAAACTGATGACTTAATATCATTTTGTCCTTATTGTGGTTCAGAGATAGAAGATATTGATGAAGAAATAGATGATTTTGATATGGACGATGATGAGTCAGAGGAAGATGACTACAAAGAATAATGATCTGCGCAGGGATTGATCTCTCACTAACATCTCCTGCGATATGCATTAATCTTAATGAAGAGCATTTTGATTATGAATGTTGTATGTTTAAGTACTTGACTGATCAGCCGAGGAGGATATGCACCTATGAAAAATTTAATGGTACGCTTTTTCCGGAGTATGGATCTCAGTATGAGCGATATCAAAATATTTCTCGTTGGGTTATTAATAGCCTTGATTATTATGGAATTAGATCTGTATTCTTAGAAGATTATAGTTACGGTTCTACTGGCAGGGTATTTCATATAGCTGAAAATACCGGTATTTTAAAGTACATATTGTGGCAAAATAATATTAATTTAATTACTATACCACCCACAGTAGTTAAAAAAATTGCTACTGGTAAGGGCAATGCTAATAAAGAGCTTATGCAGTCGGCCTTCGTTATGGAAACTAATGTAGACTTAAAATCTATGCTTGGCCTATCAGCTAAACAATGGAATCCTTCATCAGATCTCATTGATAGTTATTATATCTGTAAGTATGGTGCCCTGCAGTACGAAAAAAGAGTAGATTAGAAATTTTATTTAAGATATAATAATGTACAGGAGGCGATATGGCTACTAAAGACTACGGCTACAGTTACGATTATTCGAATCAAAAACCTTTGCATACGTTTGTAAATAATACAAACAAGTCGAGTATTTCAGTATTTAAAGAATATTCTTCATACATTATTCTTCAGAAAGATAGCAAGGGGTTTCAGCAAAGGCTTAAAGTTGACGAAGTAAATCTTAGTAGTATGATGACTAGGCTTATTAATAACGGATGGATAGATGCCTGAATTTGTACAAATTTTAGCATATACTAGTCTATGTTGGGTATTAATTAATTTTTTAGTTAGAATTTACTTTAGCATTAAAGATCAGCAAGAAGATGAAGAAGAATTATTAGTAGATGAAAACTGGATTTTCCCTATACATTTAGAATATACTAATGACATGTGGTATGCATGGGATATTGATAATAACTTCATCAGACAGGCATCTTCAAAAGAGCAGCTTATTACTGATATTCTTAATCAATATGATATTTCGCCTCGACGCATCGAAATTAAAAGTGAGAAACTATTAAATGAAACCGCAAAGGCAGCAGTATAAAATTAAAGAAAATGTTACCTTAAAAAATATTTTTAATACTGGAGATATTATAGGGGATATTATTAATGAAGAAGAAATAGAAGGTAAGCCTTTCTATGTTGTTCGTAGTAACAACCGAGTTCTAAAATTATCTAAAGAAGCATATTTAATTAGGAAAACTAAATGAGTAAGACGCAGTTTAATCTTTCAAAGTCTGCAAAAAGAATGATGTCATTAACATACAATGCAAGCAAAGCTAATATGTTTAAGAAAGTTTTTATCGATGCGGAGAAAGCTGAAGCTGTTGCAAGGCAACAACGAAGCACATCTAAAGAATCAGCAGATAATAGCTAGTACTAGTTTTTATTTAAGTGAATAAGCTATAATTAGGGGGCTAGGCCCCCTTTTTATTAGGAGATATAATGAGCGCATTTACGGAAGTACCTGACGGCAAAGAGTGGTTAACAGGATTGCTTAGGCAAGGTCCAGTCACAGTTAAGTTTAAGAAAGTTGATGGAACAGAGCGTACCATGAAGTGTACCCTTAGTGAAGATTTAATTCTTCCGTATCCAGTTTCAGAAAGCAAACGTGAAAAAAAGCAAAATGATGAGGTTTTAGCGGTTTATGATTTAGAAAAAGAATCGTGGAGATCATTCCGCCTAGATAATATTATTAGTGTTGAGTTTGGATTATAATGAGAATTGGATTTACATGTTCATCATTTGATTTATTGCATGCAGGTCACATTGATATGCTTAGACAAGCAAAGGAGCAGTGTGATTATTTAATTTGCGGGCTTCAAGTGGATCCCAGCATAGACAGACCTGCAAAAAATAAACCTTCGCAGACTATCGTAGAGCGATACATTCAGCTTGAAGCTGTTAAGTACGTTGATGAGATCATTCCCTACGTAACAGAGTCTGATCTAGAAGACCTTCTCAGTATTCTTCCTATAAACGTAAGAATCGTAGGTGAAGAATATAGAGAAAAAACCTTAACTGGCCGAGAAGTTTGCATGGCGAGAAACATTGATATCTTTTATAATAAAAGAGAGCACAGATTTAGTTCATCTGAGCTAAGAAAAAGACTCGGTGAGATATGGAATACATAGCAATTACAGGTGCTGCAGGGTATATTGGATCAGTATTAGCTAAGCATTGTAAAGAAAGAGGTTATGGTGTAATAGGTGTAGATTATAAGTACGGATCTGCAGGCACTAATATACATTATAATAAATTTCCTAATGTTGATGTTGCGTTAGGAGCTTGTATTTCAAGTCATGATTTTGCATCGCTTTGTCAGCATTATCAAGTTAGAAAGGTATTCCATCTAGCAGCTTCTGCAGATGTAGAATTAAGCCAACGACTTCCGTTTCATTTCTATGAAAATAATGTTGGTAATACAGCCGCGATGCTACACAATCTTATTAACACTGGGTGGTTGGATAGACATCCTCAGATAATCTATTCAAGTACTGCTGCGGTTTACAAAGAAAGCTCGCATCCCGTTTCTGAGTATAGTGATAAAGGCTCACCCAATGCGTATGGTAGAAGTAAGCTTCAATCTGAAGATCTGTTTGTAGAAGTATTTAATTTTTTTAGAGTTCCGTCTGTAACTTTTAGATACTTTAATGTAGCCGGTTCCCGCGGGGATACCGGGGATCACTTACAGTCACATCATATAATTCCTGTTCTTTGCAAATCTGCGTACAGCGGTACCCGATTTAAAATATTTGGCGATGATTATCCTACGATTGACGGTACTTGTGTTCGCGATTATATTGATGTTAATGATGTTTGCAGGGCACACTTTACAGCTTGCGAGTATCTTTACAGCACCCCTGGTAGGCATATTTTTAATCTAGGTACACAAAATGGAACGTCTATCTTAGAATTAATTCGTAAATTTGAAGATGTAGTGAGTATAGATCTTAACTATGATATTTGTAAAAGAAGAAATGGAGATCCAGCCTTTTTAGTTGCTGATCCTAATAAGTTTATTAATGAAACTGGATTTCAATATTCGTCTAACTTACAATTAATGATAAAGTCTGCGTGGGAATATTACTGTTTAAAACAAGAGGATAAAAATGGCATTTGATGAGAATGAAGTATCAGTAGCTTCACAAGGAGGCACTGAGATGATGAAGAGAGGTCTGGCGGATAGACTACCTGAAGGTCTAGCTGATGATTTTCAAATTATTTGTTCCCGTGTGCGCGAACTAGATGATTCAAAAATCAGAGTCTATTGGCTACATGATTTACCTGAAGACCCTGAAACAAATCATTTAAGAGATGTTTACAGTCGAAACAGATTTCACAAGTTTGTTTTTGCAGGCCAATGGCAATATTATCGATATCAGCATATGCTTGGTATGCCTTATGATACTAAATCAATTATTATTGAGACTGCTATCGATCCAATTAAACCTCAGGAGAAGTCTAAAGATGAAATCCGACTAGTTTATTCATCTACTCCACAGAGAGGTCTTGCAATACTATTACCAGTATTTGAAAAGCTAGCAGAGAAGTACGATAATATCGTACTAGATGTATTCTCTAGCTATAAGATTTACGGTTGGGATGATGCAGATAAGCAGTTTGAGCCTCTCTATGAAAGATGTAGAAATCACCCCAAGATTAACTATCATGCATTTGCACCAAATGAAGTTGTAAGAGAAGCTCTTGCTAAAGCACATATTCATGCATATCCTAATATTTGGACTGAATGCAATAGTAGAAGTGTTATTGAGGCTATGTCGGCCGGTTGTCTTTGTGTTCATCCTAACTTTGGCGGTCTTATCGATACAGCCGGGGGTATGAACTATATGTACCAAGGTCATGCTGACCACAATCAGCATGCTAATATCTTCTATCACGCTCTTGATAATGCAATTCAGGTTGTAAATACTGAAGATGTTCAAAATTATCTTAAGCTAGTTAAGATGTATGCGGATAGTAGATATAACTGGAAAAAGATTACTCAACAGTGGGTAGACTTACTGACTGGTCTTAAGGAACAATTTCCTGATGCTAGCAAGCGCAAGTCAATCTCCGGGCCTGTCTTTACTTACAACACTGGCGTATGATACTAGCTAAAACCCCTCTAAGAATCTGTTTTTTTGGCGGTGGTAGTGATTTACCGCATTACTACGCCGAGAAACCAGGATTCTGTTTGTCTACTACAATCGACAAATATATGTATGTAACAGTATGCGAGACTTCAGTTAGCGGTATCAAAGCAGTATATAACGAAGTTGAGCATGCTGATGTATACAGTATTAAGCATGATAGAATTAGAGAAGGACTTAAGCATTTTAATTTCCATACAGGATTAGAGATTTCGTCTTATGCTCAAATACCTACGAAGGGAACGGGTCTAGGATCTTCTTCTACGTTTACTGTAGGCCTAGTTAACGCGCTTAATAAGCTTAAAGGCATTAGTGTTAATAGAAGAGATCTAGCTGAACAAGCATTTGATATAGAATTTAATAGGTGTAAGGAATACCTAGGTAAACAAGATCAGTATGCCGCGGCATTCGGAGGATTTAATGCGCTGTATTTTAATAAAGATAATGTCAAGGTAGAGCCGGTTAGTATATCTCAAAGTGAATTAAATGAGCTTAATTCAAACCTTCTCATGTACTATACAGGGATTACGAGAACCGCATCGACTATCCTAAAAGATTATAGCACTGATAAAAAATATGACCCGCTTGAGCGAATGGTCCAGATTGGATATGAAGCATTAGATTCTCTAAATTCTAGAGACTTTGATAGGTTTGGTTTGTTTTTAGATGAGACATGGAAAGAAAAACGATTAATCTCTAAAGGCATTTCCTCACCAGAGCTAGATAGAAAATATGCCTATGCTATCGATAGTGGCGCACTAGGGGGCAAAATTCTCGGTGCAGGTGGGGGTGGATACTTCTTATTTTATGTCCCAAAAGCCCGTCAATCTAAGTTTAGAGATAGGATGATAGAAAGTGGAATGGTTGAATTTAGATTTAACTTTAGCGATGAAGGAAGCAAAATAGTTTATGCGGATTAAATCATTCGTTAGTGATTATACTAATAATCTTAAACAGGCCTTAGACGCTGTTGATGTAAGTAGTTTAGAAAGGGCGGTAGACATACTAGAATGCGCGTTTCTTAGTAATTCCACAGTATTTGTATGTGGAAACGGCGGTTCAGCTGCTATAAGCGATCATTTTATGTGCGATCACTCAAAATGTATCTATTCTGATACGAAGTTTATTCCTAAGATTTTTAGTCTACCTTCAAATATGTCCTTATTAACAGCTATTGGTAATGATATTAGTTATGAAGATGTGTTTTCTTATCAGGTAGAAATGTTTGGCCAAACTGGTGATGTTTTAATTGCAGTATCATCAAGCGGCAATTCACCAAATATTTTAAAAGCACTTAAGTCCGCCAAGGATAGTGGATTACAGACTATTGCATTAGTAGGATTTGAAGGCGGTAAAGCAAAGGAACTGGCTGATGTGGTTATACACGTACCAGTAAATAATTACGGTATATCAGAAGATGCGCATCAAGCACTAATGCATATACTTGCTCAATATATTAGAGTTAAACATAGAAACAAAGTTGATATTAAACTCTGAGCTTCTTATAATTAAAGCATGATACTCTTAGATTTAAACCAGGTGTGCATTTCTAACCTAATGGCACAGCTAGGTAATTATACAAATGCCAAGGTCGATGAAGATTTACTAAGGCATATGGTTCTGAACACTATACGTTCTCTTAAAGTAAAGTTCGCTGAATATGGCGAGCTTGTTATCTGTTGTGATGATAAAAAGGTCTGGCGCAAAGACGTTTTTCCTTACTATAAAGCTAATAGGAAAAAATCAAGAGAAGATTCAGAGCTTGATTGGAATTTAATCTTTAGCACCCTCAATAAGATTAGGCAAGAGCTTAAAATATATTTTCCGTATAGAGTAATTCAAGTTGAAGGTGCGGAAGCAGACGATGTAATTGGTACGTTAGTTATAAAAAATGGACATCTGCTAAATACCTGTAATAAGATTCTTATTTTGTCCGGTGATAAAGATTTTGTTCAATTACAGGTTTTTGGTAACGTAACACAATATGATCCTGTTCGTAAAAAGCCCATTGCTACAGATGACCCTCTAATGTTTACTAGAGAACTTATTATTAAGGGTGATCGCGGCGATGGCATTCCAAATATTTTATCTCAAGATGACTGCTTAGTTTCGGGTGGTCGGCAGAAACCCGTTCGTCTAGATAGGTTTGCAGGCCTCACTAATCCTCATAATGAGCTTTCTGGTGAATTACTTAGAAATTGGATTAGAAATGAGCAGCTAATTGATCTCACATTTACCCCAGAGCACATTCAATCTAGTATTATCAGTGAGTTTGATAACCAGGAAGGCAAGTCTAAAGAAAAACTTTTAGAATTCTTAACTAGTAAAAAACTTAAAACCCTTGTTGAACATATAAATGAGTTCTAATGCTTAAATCTATATCGTCTATTCTTAGTGCATGCGCCAGCAAGCCATCCAGAGCTGAAATTATTGAAGCTTTAAGAAATAATAATCATCCAATTATTAGGCAACTGTTATTTTACGTATACTCACCTTCAGTAAAATTTCTTTTACCTGAAGGTGCACCACCTTACAAGCCCTGTGATTATCTAGATCAAGAAAGTAGACTTTACACAGAGGCTCGTAAACTATACCTGTTTATTGAGGGCGGCAATCCTAATTTAAGCAAGGTAAAGCGTGAGGTACTTTTTATACAATTAATCGAGTCGGTCAGTAAAGACGATGCAATCCTTTTAATTAACATTAAAGACAAAAAGTTACCTTATAGTACTATCTCTGAGGATGTAGTAAGGGAAGCTTTTCCAGATCTTTTACCGGAGGTTGAAGAGTAAGATGAGTAAGTCTCAACGTAAAAATAATTATTATGACGACTTTGAAAAAACACATCATCAAGCAAAGCAGTATAAGAAAGTTAAAGAAAAGAAATCCTATAAGAAGCTAGAAAGCGTCCTCAGATCTAAGGATGTTAATAAGCTACTTAATATCGAAGAAAACTATTAAGGATATATTATGCATTGGTTCTGGAATAGCACATTAATGGACAGGTTAGAGAAATGGCTTGTTACACTTACTAATTACATTTGGAATAAGCGCAGGACTTACGAGAAGCAGCTCGCAAATTCTATTAAGAGAAAATGATTTATACCTTTAAAAATGTTAAGACAGACGAGGTATTTGATATTTCTTTAAGAGTATCAGAATATGACAGTTATCTTAAAAACAATCCAGATATAATCCGGTATCATGCACCAGGCGGAACACTTACAATTGTAGGCGGGGTCGGTGGTATTAAAAACGATGCCGGATGGAAAGAGGTTCTATCTAAGGTAGCAGAAAGACACCCTTCCAGTCCGTTAGGTGAAAAAACATTATCAAGATCTTCTAAGCAGGTAAAGATTGATAATATAGTTAGTAAGTATAAAACATGAGGTTTAAACATCTACCATTTGATAGAATAGAATTAACATCTATTGAAAAGAACGGCAAGCGGTTCTATGATGTTAATGGTGACCTATTTCCTTCAGTTACAACAGTTCTTTCTTCCCTTAGTAAGGATGGGATTAATGAATGGCGTGCACGTGTAGGAGAAGAAAAAGCAGAAAGAATTAAAAATTCAGCAGCTGCTCGAGGAACTAAACTTCACTTAATGTGTGAAGATTATGTTGATAACAAAGAAGACTTTATGAAAGGCAGAATGCCTACAACTGTCGATTTGTTTAAACAAATTCAACCTTATCTAGATGAAAATCTAGAGTCAGTATATGCAATAGAGGCCAGCCTTTATTCTAAGAAGTTACGGGCAGCTGGAAAATGCGATCTTATTTGTAGGATGCATGGCGTGAACTGTATAGTAGACTATAAAACTTCTACTAGTCTCAAAAAGGAAGAATGGATAGAAAGTTACTTTCTTCAAGAAACTGCTTATGCTATGATGGTAGAAGAACTATACCAGATCCCTATTTACTATATAATTACATTAATTGCCACTGAAGAGGGAACCCTTCAGTTCTTTGTTAAACAGCCTATAGATTATGTAAATAAAGTTATTAATACATTTAACGTCTATCATTTAAACAACTAATGCGACATCTTCTTGCAGCGTTGTTAATTTTAACATCCCTGCCTACTTACGCAATTGACGGATACAAGCCTCCAGATCAATTCATCAATCCTCTAATAGACGATCTTTTGTCAGAGATTAAGCTTTTATTGGATTTAAAGATACCTGAGAACCGACCTGAAGTATTCCTCACCAATAAAGAGCAACTTATGAATGCTTACTGTGAAAATAAAAAGTCATGCGGAGTAGCAGCTGTTACTGACAAGGATACCGGTATAATTTATCTAGATGCTATGATGGAGTTTAACAATGTATATAATGCTAGCATTTTTTATCATGAGCTTGTACACTATGTACAAGTAAGGAATAATATGTTTGTAGGTCTAAGTGAGTGTGAGAGATGGGCAGCCTCTGAAATGCATGCATATCGTGCTCAAAGTAGCTGGCTAGAATATCACGGGGCTAGAGGGTTCAAAGTTCCCGATCTTTCTGCCCAATGCCATTGAGATTATTTAATACTTAAGCTATAATTATATCATGAAACGAAAAAAGTCAAAAGTAAAGTTTGAATCCGGCCCTCTGTTCACGGAAGTACAACAATCTGCAGGGGATCTTCTTAAAAAATTTGGTATAACTGTCAATACATCTCGTCTGGTTATGATCCAAAGAATTAGAGAGTACATTGACAATCAACCTAACCCGCATAGAACATGCAATGCTATCCTTTTAAAACTAGGTGTAAAAATTCAATTGGATAACTCTATGCGCAAAGCTAGAGTGTATGCTATGACTGCGTTTGACGAAGCTCTACGTCAAGGTACTGAATTTGACCCTTCAACAGTTCTCAGTATTGCTGATACTCGCTTAATAAAGATTGAAAGATATCTTGGACGCGAAGTGATAGTAGATTACAATACAGTCGAGAAAAAAACAGTATCTAAATCTGAAATTGCAAGAAAAATTTATTCAGAGAATCAAGATAAGCCTGGTAAAGAGGTTGCTGCTATCATTGCTGAAGAGCTAGGAATAGAGAGGCAAGCTGCACTAGGATATTATTATAGTGCCCGAAGATCCCTAACTGTATAAAAAAGCGCCTTTCGGCGCTTTTTTTATATCTAAATATCAAAAAAGGGAGGCCATATGGACTATAATCGTGCTTCAGAACTAGAAGAAATGATCCAATCAGAAACCTTCTATGGTATTCCTATTTCGGATATAGAACCTTATATGCTTGACGAACTGGATACTGATGATCTTAGAACCCTATATGTAATAGTTAACATGCTGCACTGGCAAGCTATCGATAAAATGGTCATGATAAAAAGTAGTTGATTTATTTTCGTCGCGAGAATAAAATACATATGTCATTTGAAAAAGGAGATATATGACATGGCACATTTGATCGAAACTATGGCTTACGCTGGTGAAGTACCTTGGCACGGTCTTGGCAAGGAAGTCCCTTCCGATCTGTCACCTGAGCAAATGCTCAAGACTGCTGACCTTGATTGGACTGTTAATAAGGTTCCTACCTTTATCGACCTCGAAGGTGTTAAGACTGCTACCGGGCGGCATGCGCTGGTTCGGTCGTCTGATAATAGCATTCTTGATGTTGTTACTACGGACTGGAACCCAGTTCAGAATCAAGAAGCATTTGAATTCTTTGACGAGTTTGTTCATACCGGTGATATGGAAATGCATACTGCCGGTTCGTTGAAGAACGGTCAAGTTGTATGGGCCCTGGCCAAGATTAAGGACAGCTTCGAGCTGTTTGGCGGCGATGAGGTTAAGGGTTACTTGCTCTTCACTAATCCTCATAAGTTTGGTCAATCGATTGATATTCGCTTTACTCCTATCCGTGTTGTTTGCAATAACACTCTTACCCTCGCCCTTGATACTAAGGCTGCTAATTCCTACAAGATGAATCATCGTCGTACGTTTGACGGGGATGTCGCTAAGGAGATGCTTGGCATTGCTAAGGATAAGCTGCAAACTTACAAGGAGATGGCTGCATTCCTTGGTAGCAAGCGTTATAGTGAAGAGAAGGTCAAGGAGTACTTTGCTACTATCTTCCCGACCCTGTCTAAAGAGGACGGTAAGATCTCTCGTAATGCTATTCAGGCTCTTGATGTTCTAGAGAAGCAACCTGGTGCTAAGTTTGCTCAAGGTAGCTGGTGGCAGCCGTTTAATGCCGTTACGTTCATGACTGATCATCTGCTTGGCCGTACTAACGAAACCCGTATTCAGTCGGCCTGGTTTGGACCTAACAAGTCTCTTAAAATCAAGGCTCTTGAGAAGGCAGTTGAATTTGCTGAAGCTACTTGATGTCAAATGAATACGAAAAGATCTTCAATCCACCTGCAGATCTTAACGTAGCCGGATTAAATCGCAACTCACTCCCCTACCCGACTGAGGTGGGGAGTGCTTACTTTCCTCCTGTAAAAATAGAGGATTTAAAATCTTATAATCTAAGTCAGTCTGTGAACAGGTACAACGAAAAGGTTGCCTTTTTACAGAAACAAGCTGATATTATTAAACAGGAATATGAGAAAATAAGGGCTAGTATGGAGCTCGCCTTTCTTATTGATCAAGCAAGATATGCCTTCAAGCCAGTACCCGGTAATATATACTTCCTTCAGAAGGACTATGCCGGGAGACTAGTTCTTAACCTGTGTCACATCACGTATAATGAGTTTATACATAAGGTTCAGTATAGAGCAGACGGTGAGTGGATTACCATTGAGTAATGATAATCGATACTAACACTTAATGATCAAGAGATAGATTTTTCTAGTCTTCTTAGCTAAAATACTATAGTAGGATACCCCTACGTGAATAATAAAGGAGAAGTATATGTGGACAAAGCCAATTGCTCAAGACAAGCGTTTCGGGTTTGAAGTCACGATGTATATTGCATCGCGATAATAAGTAATATATAATATGCCCGGGGCCTCTGCGAAAGTACGCCTCGGCTCTAGACCGCTAGCGGTCTTTTTTTATAGTTGATTTTTATTTAGCCTAACATATATAATGTCTTGTAGGAAAGAGTCATGATTATCTGTGTTTGTAGAGAAATTTCGGATAACGATTATTCTTCTGACGAGGAACTTAAAAATCGTATCATGCAGAATGATTTTAAATGTGGTATTTGTCAGACTAAATATATTATGAACGATGAGCTTTTATCTGTACAACCAGAAGCTTATCAAAAGAATTGCTGTATGAAGTAGAAGGAAAGGTGTTCTGGACGCGAGTTCGATTCTCGCCATCTCCACCATAAGCGTATTGCCTGGTATGAGTGCCTATAGGCTTAATCAGAGTCCAATAAGTAATACGCTTATGATGGGGATGTCAAGGTTTCGACAGGGCAATGAGTACAGATATGGACAGCACGTCAGGCGATCGACGTTAATGAAGCAGAACTAGTAAACGCAAACGATAGCGATTACAACATGGCTCTTGCTGCCTAACAGCTAAGACCGGAGTCTTGATAGTTGAACTTGGCAACAGAATCAACTATCATTTATTTCTATGAGGCTAAAAATATGACAAAAGACGAGATTTATAATCTAATTATAGTAACAATGAAGAAGGATTATGATATCGATATTAGCGGCATGCCTGCCAATACACCTATATCTACTATTAAGGAGATGGCTCCAAAGCTAGACTCGTTGGAATATCTTCAGTTTATTTTTGGTATGGAAGACAAGACGGGCATTGAATTACCTGAAGGCAGCCCGGTGCCAGAGACAATAGGAGATATTTTAGATGCTTTTGTCACAGCTTTGGGAAATAGACTTAATATATCAGTTAATTATAAGATGGATTAAGAAGTGATTTTAAAATCACATCCATTTACTAATCGGTTTGTTAGCTTAGCAAATATTATTATTGCTTTAGTGGGAACATTTTTCATAGTTCCCAGTATTAAAATACTTATTTTATCATTATTTTTATTTTTTATTTTATTCTGGTTTGGTCATAATATAGGGCAGCATAGGTATCTATCACACGAATACTTTTCTCTTAGCAGACCAGTGCATTATGTCATAGTTTATCTAGCAAATGCAGTTGGGTATGGCTCGGCATTTGGCTGGGCTACCTTTCATCGCAATCATCATCTAACTAGTGATACGGGAAAAGATCCGTATCACTTTGATAGCCCCTTGAAAGCTTTTTTAAACATTACTAATTATGATCATATAAGGTATTTTAGAAGTAAGCTCTTAGGTGATCGTTTTGTAGTTTTTACACATAAATACTATCATCCATTTTTGATAGTTAATAGTATAGTACTGTTTTTAATAAGTCCTGTTCTATGGATCTCGTACCACTACTCGGTCATTATGTGTTATTTTGCATTTATCTGGACCGCAGTCTTTTCTCACAAAAAGACAATATTTTCATATAAGAACTTCGACGGCCCGGCTTATAACGATTTTATATACGGCTACATTTTAGGTGATTGGCACAATAACCACCATACCAACCCACATATTCAGAATCAAAAAGTAAAATGGTGGGAATTTGATATAATCGATTTTTTTATTAGGAAAATTAAAAGTGTATAAATGGCCTTTAGATTTTATTTTTAAGTCTCGCGATCACTTACAAAAATATATTATTACAATGCAATTCGTGCTCGCAGTTGTCGCATTTAGCACGTATGGGGCAAATGCATGGTTTATAAGTTTAAGTTTTCTATGGTACCTTGTAATGCTACATGTAGGACACAACGCAGGGCTTCATAGATACTTCTCGCACAGCTCATACAAACTATCGAAGCCCTGGCATATCTTTATTACGTTCATTTCTACACTAGTGGCGTTCGGCTCACCGCTTGGATACGCTATAATTCACAAAACCCATCATCGCTACTCAGATACCCCTGATGATCCACATCAACCTAAAAAACCCGTAAAGACTTTTTTCTTCATGTTTAATTCAAGTGATGAAAAAATATCACCGCTTTACGCGAGAGGTCTTAGAGACTACTGGATAAGCTTTACTCATAGCTACTACTTACTAATACTTGTCACTTTTTATATTGCGTTATTGGCTATAGATCCAATAGTTGCGCTTTCCTATAACGTAGGAATTTGTGGAATTTTACTTGGAACAGGGTGGGTTAATGTTGTGAATCATACTAGTAATTTTCTTTCGTATAGAAATTTTCAAACTAAAGATAAATCAAACAACGATTTAGTAGCAGGGTATTTACTAGGCGAATGGCATAACAATCACCACGCTAATCCGACGTCTTATACTCAAAAAGTAAAATGGTGGGAACTAGATATACCTACATTTATTATAAAGTCTATAAAGAATGAAGATTAAAAGATATATTTTATTTCTAGGAATTTTTCTTACCGGGCTTTATTTTTTAATTGACTCTGTTATAAATGACAGCCCCATTAATTACTATTTGTTAACATTTCTAGTTTACATACAGATCGTCTTTAATCAATTAGTACTTCATAGAATTTTTAGCCACCGCGCTTTTAAAATATCCTGGTATCTTAGAGATATTTTCTGTTGCTTTACACTTTTAAGTATGTTTAGTTCTTCAAGAACCTACATTGCAATGCATAGATTACATCACAGATATACAGATACCGAACTAGATCTGCACGGACCACACCAGGGGTTCTTTACTCTTATAGATATGCATATCGTTGACTCTAAGCTTATAGGTAAGATTGACAAGAATGAATCAAGAATAGAAACATTCATTAACACATACTACTATGAGCTTACATATGGCACTATATTTTTATCCTTGTTAATTAACACCGTTTTCTTTAAATACTTAATTCTTAGTGTAATGTTTAATTATATCTGTATTGATGTATTTAATTATTTTTCACATAAAAAAACACCGTTTAACTATAGAAACTACGACACCTTAAATAACTCTCACAATAATTTATTTTTAGGTATATTTGGTGGTGACTGGCATAATAATCACCATGCCTTCCCTAACGAGCCTAATCAAAGAAAACGCTGGTGGGAATTCGATCCGATATTCTATTTTGGTAAAGTATTAGAAAAGATATGAGAAGAGTAGTTATAACAGGCGCCGGCGCGATAACACCTATAGGTGGTGATTTAGATACAATAGAACACAGGCTATACAATAGTATTTCAGGTCTAAAATGGAACGATAGCCATAATACCGTGAGCGGCTCGGTAGATGAAAATATTGACTCTATGTTCTCATCATCAGATACAAATCTTACGGATAAAGTAACTAAACTCTCCTGGATTTCCTATGAGAGGGCCCGTGATGATTCAGGTATAGTACCTGAAGGTATATTTTATGGAGTAGGGTTTGGCGGAGCCCTTACAGTGGAAGAATGCTATAGTAATATTTCTAACGGTAAGAAAATTAACCCTATCTCCATTATTAAAGCGATGCCCAATCAGGGTGCAAGCTATATTTCTTTGAGAGAAAAAATCACCGGGCCGTGCATCTCATATACCACAGCGTGCTCATCGTCCGCCGTAGCATTAGGAGAGGCATATTTAAGAATAAAGAGTGGTGCTTTAAAAAACGCCGTAGCAGTTGGCTCGGAATGCTTAAATACCAAACTTAACGCCAGCTGGTGGCGCGGTATAGGCGCAATTAATGAAGATAAGGAATATAGTTTTAATGCGGTTAGACCATATTCAGCAGATAGAAAAGGGACAGCCATATCAGAAGGATCAGTATCATTAATCTTAGAAGATTTAGAATACGCTTTATCCCGTAAAGCCAAAATATACTGTGAGATTACGGGGTATGGCTTATCTACAGGGACAGAAACATTTACCAAGCCCTGCAGGTCTTCCCAAGCACGAGTAATAAAAGAATGCTTAAAAGATTTAAATACTAAAGATATATCTTATATTAATAGTCATGGTACAGGGACCCCGGTAGGTGACTTAATAGAACTTCAAGCTATAGAAGAAGTATTCGGCAAAGAAGTAGTAAATATACCTATCTCTTCAACTAAATCCCTCACTGGCCATCTATTGGGTGCAGCTGGTACCTTTGAAACTCTAGCTTGTATTTTTGTTATAAAAAATAATAGAATTATACAAAATAACTTTATTAATGGGTTAGATGCAGATATAAGTAGTAATATATTCTTACCTACCATACCTGTGTTTAACCCTATTAATACTGTACTAAATAATTCCTTTGCATTCGGTGGTACTAATGTATGTCTTGGATTAACAAAATGGAAATAAGACCTAGAAAGTTTAGCTTTAAATTAACAAAATACTGGTTTGATAATAATAAATTTAAAACTTTTTTTTGGAATGCTAATTCATTATTATTTGAGCAAAATGAATACATCTTCTGCAGACTTCTAAGTTTTTACAAAAAGAAAGTTAAAGACAAAACATTATTAGCTGAAATAGATATTTTATTCGGACAAGAAAGCTGGCATAGTTATAATCATAAAGCATTTAATGAACAATTATCATTAAACTACGATATAAGCTCTATTCAAAATAAAGCAAAAAGGCTAGCCGGGCGCGTTCTTATCTTAAAAAATAGTGATAAGCTATCGTATGCAGTTTGCTTTGAAGCTATGATAGTTAGAGTATGTAAGCTTTTACTAAAGGAAAAATTTACAAATACTGACCCTGAAATCAAAAACTTCTGGCTTTGGCATACTCAAGAAGAAATAGAACACGGCTATATTGCACGTAAACTATACAGATATTTTAAGTTTTCAAGATTACTAAATATAATACACATGCTCAAGCTTCTTATACTATACATTGACTTTATAGTTTTTTCTTTAAAAGAATTTTACTTACAGGATAGACGACATGCAATTATCTAAAAACTTTACCTTAGAAGAATTTACCAAGAGCGACACAGCAACAAAGAAGGGTATTGATAATACCCCTCAGGGTGTCCATATGGAAAACTTAAAGAACTTAGTAGAAAAGGTTGTGCAACCTGTTCGAGAGCATTACGGGAAGCCCGTAAAGGTAAACTCAGGGTATAGAGGTGCTAAGCTTAATGAAGCTGTAGGTGGCGCTGCAACAAGCCAGCATTGCAACGGTGAAGCGTGTGATATTGAAGTCCCCGGCATTCCAAATGCTGATTTAGCTGCTTACATTAGAGATAACTTACCCTTTGACCAGCTTATTCTCGAATTTTATACACCAGGTATTCCAGACTCAGGGTGGGTGCATGTTTCACTCAAGAAAGACGGCCCACAACGTAAGCAATGCCTTACAGCACTTAAAGAAGGCGGCAAGACCGTTTACAAGCCAGGATTTTTAGCATAATTGTTTACTGTAATTAAAGTTCATGTAGATAGTAACCCTACCTGCAGCGAAACAGTAAATGCCGGTCTTTTAAGCAAAGAGAGTGTTAAATACTTTGATAAAGACGGCTTTGAGCTTACCCCTTTAGAGCAAGCTTACTACTGCGCTGCAGGATATCAGAATAAGATTGGTAACGGGTGCTTATACCATACCTGCTGGCAAGAACCCTGGTTTGATATAAGCAAGGAAGATCCATTTTTTATAGATCACACTATGATACTACATAGATGTGATTTTACTGATGAAGCTGCAATACAACTACACAAGTATCAAAAAAGACTCCCACAACTTAACTATCTTATTAATTGTAAGAAGAAATGGGGGTTAGATTTTAGTTTAGATTATTTAAATCATGATGATGATAGAGTGTATGAAATAGTTCATATAGAACAAGATTCAAACTCATATGAACACTTTATCAACCTTAAAGGTCAGTTTGAAGAATTTGTTATATCCACTGACTGGAACCACGCAGCTAAGGTACTACTTAAAGAGAAGCACCGTTGGCTACCTCTCGAAGGAATGGCTCGTAATGACTGGAAAGCTAAGTTTTTTGGCTATGGTCAGGCTGAGAGTACCATCAAGTCAGTATAACTGGCTTTAATATTCCTTTACATCTATAATCAGAAAAATTTAGGAGATAGCATGGATAATATCCAATCTATTACCAAAGGTCTTCTGTATTTTACTCTAGGTGTTATGTTTGTCAATTCGTTCTTTGTTTTTGGCCACTATCTTACAACTTTATACACAAGTAAAATTACTAAGCCGGTACCAGAAGTAGCTGTTACAAAGGATACACTAGCTACACCAAGACAGCTTGAATGTCTTACCAGAAACATTTATTATGAAGCAGCAACTGAACCTTTTGAAGGTAAACTTGCAGTAGCACAGGTAACTGTAAATCGTGCTAGGAGCGATACATTCCCTAACGATATTTGTCAGGTTGTGTATCAAAAAACTTACAAGAATAATAAAAAACCAGTCTGTCAATTTTCGTGGTATTGTAAGCAAACCAATATGCCTATTTACTATGATAATTACCTAGAATCAGAAAAAGCGGCTAGAAAGATACTTATGGAAGGGTTTATGTTAGAAAAGGTGAAGGGTGCTTTATATTATCACGCTGACTATGTTCACCCTAACTGGAATAAACAGAGAGTAGCAAAAATAGGGAGACATATTTTTTATAAATGACAGAAGATATTTTTGGAATAAAAACTCCTACAGAGTTCATGGGAGAAATAGATAAGCTATCTCTAGAAAAAAGAATTTCGTATCTGGATGCGGTGGTGCTTTACTGCGAGCAAAATAATATAGAAATAGAGACTGCGGCTTCTTTAATTAAAGGCAGCACTAAAATGAAAGCGCGAATTCAAGATGATGCGGAAGATTTAAATTATTTACCTAAAACAAGGAAACTACCTATATGACTACTTTACCCGGGCACCTAGGCGGCCATGAAAATGAAACGCACGTTGATGAAGGCGCAATTAATTATTTAATTGAGAATCTGGAAGTTAAGTCAGTTTTAGATATTGGATGCGGACCTGGCGGTGTAGTTGAACTCTGCAAGAATAAAGGTCTAGATGTACTAGGAGTGGACGGTGACTTTACAGTAGAACGACCAGAGAGCATTAAGGACAATGTAGTTATCCATGATTATTCTAAGGGTCCTTTTATTCCAGAGAAGAAGTATGATTTAGCCTGGACAGTAGAGTTTGTCGAACATGTTGATGAAGAATACATGCCTAACTTCATTGAGACTTTTAAATCTTGCAAATACGTTATCATGACTCATGCACTACCAGGTCAACCTGGTCACCATCACGTTAATTGTCAGCATGCAGGCTACTGGTTAAATGTGATGGAAAAAAATGGGTTTAAGCCTATGCCCTTTACTTTACAACAAGTGCGAGAAGCGTCTACTATGCGGGAACGCTACATTAGACAGCAAAGCCTTTTCTTTAAGAACCTAAATTTTGATGGATGCGTTTGAAGCTTATAAATTATATCTTGCTTTAAAGAACCATTTTACGAGTAAAACATATGACTACTTTAAATATGGCGGGCGAACTAAAGCCTCCCGTACAACATTTGAAAAAAGATCTGACAAGTACTTTTTCCACAAGCTTTCAAAGCGAAAAGATCCCGTTGAGTTTCTCGTATCCAATTTTGTATACAGCGGCGACAACTGGATCGGGGATTTGGTACACAACACAGAATCTGAAAGGCTATACAAGCAGTTCTTAAAGGTAAAAGAATCTCTTTCATATACCTTTAGTAATGACTTGGATAAATTAGAGTCAGAATTCGATTCTAATTTTTTAGTAGTAGACGGTCAGCATCCATTACTATTAAAGCTTCTTCTTCGGAACGAAATAACAATAGAGACGTTTGTTATACTAGATGAGCTGGTAAGTTTTTCTAGGAAGTGGAGTAGACGTATAGAGGAAACAGTAGTTTGGCCACAAGTAAATTTAAAGTGCAAGAAATACAGGCAGTTTTTAGAGTTTGATAGAGATAAGATGAAAAAAATTGTGCTGGATAAATTTTCACAAAAGTAATATAATATATACTATATCGTCATGAGTAAGTGGATACGACGTTATACTTTAATACAACGCTAATAAGGAGCAAATACATGGCAGTCGATTTTTCTCAACTTAAGAAGTCCCGTCAAAATCAGTTCGATCAGCTTACTAGCGAACTGACCAAGCTTAACACTCAACAAACCGCTAACAGTTCAGACGATAATCGTTTCTGGAAGGCTGAAGTAGATAAAGCAGGTAATGGCTATGCGGTAATCCGTTTTCTACCTGCACCTACCGGTGAAGATGTACCTTTCGTGCGCGTTTGGGATCACGGATTCCAAGGACCTGGCGGCTGGTACATTGAGAAATCTCTTACCACTCTAGGTCAAAAAGACCCGGTATCAGAGTATAATACTCAGCTTTGGAATTCAGGGGTTGAAGCAAATAAGGAAATTGTTCGTAAGCAGAAGCGACGTTTGAGTTTTGTCTCAAATATCTACGTTGTTAAGGATCCTGCGCACCCTGAGAATGAGGGTAAGGTTTTCCTATACAAGTATGGTAAAAAGATTTTCGATAAGCTTAATGAGACTATGAATCCTCAATTTGAGGACGAGAAGCCAGTAAACCCGTTTGATCTATGGGAAGGTGCTAATTTTAAGCTTAAGATTCGAAATGTTGAAGGCTATCGTAACTATGATAAGTCAGAGTTTGAATCTCCATCACCTCTTTTAGATGATGATGAAAAACTTGAAAAGATCTGGCATTCAGAACATAAGCTGCAGCCTTTCCTTGATCCTTCTAATTTTAAATCGTATGATGAGCTCAAGGATAAGCTTAACCGAGTACTTGGTTTGACTGGTACAGTCAAACCTCAAACACGTGCTGAGGATAGCCCACCTTGGGAAGAAGAAGCAGCGCCGGTTATTAAGTCCAAGCCTGCTCCAGTCATGGAAGAAGATGACGATGAGTCAATGGACTTCTTTAAGAAGCTGGCAGAAGAAGATTAAGCAGATGCACTATGAGTGGTTCCAATATTAAGTGAACCACGAGAAGCGATAGGTGATGGAATGGGGGCTTGCATATCTGGAACTTTGCTGCCCCCTACTCCTTTGGTTTTTGACATATCAACATTATTAATTACCGGGGCAGTCTGCTTAGCCTCTACAGTTTTTTGCTTGACGTCTTGAGTCATTTCGGATATTTGCTGACCTTTACCAGGGCGCGCTACTTCCAACTGCGGTGCACTAGCACTTTCCGGGGAAGGCGCTGCAGCGCTACCAGCATCCGCTAGTTTACTATCACTACTAAACTCTGCAAAGTATTTTTCTCTTTCTTCAAGACCATTATATCCGCCATTGACTACTTTAGTCACTGCTTTAGTATCCCCCCAGTCTTTTATTCTTCGGGCATTAAATGGTCTTTTTAAAAACCAGAGAGCTGATTCTGCTGCATATTTTGGATCAGATAACTTATCAGGATCTTCAACAAAATTATAGCCTAAATCTTTTGATATAGCGGCATAATTACTTCTACCAGTTATCTGTAAGAATCCACGACCCTTATACTTGATACCATCACCAGGTTCAACGTTGCCTAAATCTTTTCTGCCTTCATAGGCCTGCCCGCTTGCAAGCTCTTCAGAATATTTAAATCCGCCCGACTCGTGAGCTGTTTGAGCTAAAATTTGCGCACGGGCTACAGGATTTGTTATTCCTTCTTTAGAAATAGCAGAATTCATAGCTGATACGCCTGCATTAAACCCTGGTCCCTTTTTAGGTGAGCCTGGCTTAGCTGCCTTCTTTTCTTTACCTTCGGCGGTTTTACCGGGCAGCTCTACTCCTGCCGAAGTAGTAGCTGCGGCAGCTGGTTTTTCTTCCGGGGTAGCAGCAGACCCGGAGGTTGCTTCTTTTCCTGCTTCTGGTTTAGCTGTTGGCTCCTTACCACCTTCATCTTTTTTGCCGCCTTCACCTTCCTTGCCGCCCTCTTTATCTTCTTTCATCTTATCTGTAGCATAATCTACTGCTACTGCACCAACGGTAAGAGCAGCTGCAGCTTTTCCTAGCTTGCCCATCTTACCAATACGTTTACCAATTTTGACCATACTGGTAATCATATCAGTTATATTCTTAACGAACTTACCGCCTATAAAAAGTGCAAGTCCCCCGGCAGCAACTTTTATTGCTGTACCTAGGTTACCCATTTCATCTACATTTGTGCTAAGCTTATCAGTAAACCCACCAAACAGGGCATTTATTTTCTTCTGTACATCCTCTGGTAATACTGCATAAACTATACCAGCAAGAGCAGCCATGAAAGCTGGATTAGAGAACAGTGAAGATGCCTCTTCTTTAATACTTGTTGGCTGCTCTGCTTGTGGAGTTTCAGGCTTACGGGCTTCTAACGTTTTTTCTTCTTGCTCATAAGCACCTTTTTGAGATCGACTTTTAATAGTATTATTAATATCTTTTAAAGATGAAGCGATAAGCTTCATACTCTCTGCCACTTTATCTAGACCAGAGAATGATAAAGGAGTCTTGGTAATAGTTTGATAAAATTCCGGGGCATTATCCCCTGCGTCGCTTTTTGATACGAATCTTCCACCCTTACCTCTATAGACGCCCCCTGAATGCATAAGATCATTTACCATCCCTAAATTCTGGACGGTCTCTTTACCTGCTTTAGTTTTAGTTTTATTATCCATTTAGTTCAGAATGCAGAAAGTAGGTGCTGAAGTAGTTGACGGTAAGCCTTGCTTACCGGGCGAAGCCATAGTTATATTCTTACTATTATTAATATTAGTAATTGAAACTTGTTGTACATTAGTCATCTCATCTTTAAAAGCAACATCCTCGGAAGACTGCGCGATAGGCTCTGCTGCAGAACTAGGGGTAGATGTTTCAAGAGTAGCTGAAGGGGAAGAAGACGACCCTGCTGATGCAGCTTTAGTAGGAGTAGCAGGTGCAGTAGAATTGCCAGCCGCGGCCGGCTTACCAGAAGCTGCTGCAGGCGCTGATGATTTTTTCCCTACCGCAGTAGCAGCAGCCGGGGCTGCACTTACACGTTGCTGCGTAGCAGCATTTGAAGGAGCTGCACTTTTTTTAGGCTCCGGCTTGACCTCTTTTTTACCTTCGTCATCATCGCCAGTAAACACATCATAGATGTCAGATCCTATTGACCATAAATCATATAAAATAAGACCTAGACTTAATAAAGTACCTACGCCCGGTATAGCTTTAAGAAAATTTTTACCTAGACTAATTAATTTTGGAATAATTTTATCTTTTAATACTTTAAATTTTTTTAAGAAACTAAATTTGCCAAGTTTTTTAGCTTCTTTCATATCCTTCTTAGCATCTTTTATACCGGACTTAGCTTTATCACTAGCTTTACCTAAACCCTCTTCTAGGTCTTTTTTTTCCTTTACAAATTTACCTTTTTCATCTCTAAGTCTACCTTGTTTATCTCTTAATTCCTTCTTTTCTGTGTCAATAGAAGAGGCTTGTTCATTGGTTGACTCGGCTACTAAACCTGTTACTCTTGCAAGCTCCATTATGGAATCAAATGCACCCTTAACTGATTGAAAGACTTTAAACCCGAAATATGTAATTAAGATTTTATCTAGGTTCTGCACAGCAAGTAACACTGCATCGACTATAGGTTTGGCCACACCTAAATTACTTAAGAACTTTTCAAAGAATCCCCCTACTAGCGCCTTAACTTTATCATTCATTAATAAAGGAATTAATAGTGCAAGTTTAGCAATACTTAGTCCCGCTTGAGCAGTTGATTCGCCTGCAGCTTTAATAGTATCGCCAATACCTGGCTTTTGCTCCGGAGTTTGTTCTGGGGACGGGGCAGGAAATAAAAGTGAAATTATGTTCTCTTTAAGCTTCTTAAGTTCTATTTTTATCACTGCAGAACTTTTTTCTATTACTTGAGCTGTAGAGTTAGCGTGCTGCTTTTCCTTAGCAGCACCCATGGTAATACTCTTCTTCATAGAAGCAATGTTTTTAACTGATGCTGCTTTACTATCTGCCATTTGATTGCTGTCTTAACCTTTCCTGTTCTCTTTCTAAGTATTCTCTTAGCATATCAACATAAAGATCCCGCTCAAATGGTATTAAGTCTTCTATTTCAGTTATTGACCATTTATGATACTGAGCCAAGCTAAAAATTAACTGATAATAGTTAGCTAAGGTATTATGACTCAGCCCAGCGTAAAAAAATCACTCAAACTCGTTAGCTTAATTGTTCTTTCATTACCAAGACTATTAACATACTTTAGTTCATGATAAAGTCTTGGCATAGTATTAAAAAACTCTTGAATTTTTTTAAATGTATTAACATCTAGTGATTGAATAAATTCTTCTAGTTCTTGCTCTGTTGAATCAACAGCACTAAACTCTTGACCATCTAATATTACCTTATCCAGACAATAAGTAAGAATTTTAAAGAATACATCGTATTCTTCTTCAACTTCTAATAAAAGCTTTGCTAGATCAGATCTAGGATATCTCATAATTAAAGTAAGACTATCATCGGCTTTAATAGTTTTAGTATGTTCCGGATCTTCTTTAACTTCTATTTCGTCCAAGTTAATTTCAAACTCATACCTCTTATTATCTTCAGTGTCTCTATATGCTAGTTCTATAATGTTATTAACTGATTTAGATCTTATCTTCAAGAAAATATACTCTAAATCAAATGTAGTAAAATCATCAACTGAGACTGTATCACTAATAATACAATTATTAAGTACTTGCTTAACTGCGTTAAGCACCTGGTTAGAATCTTCACTTGATTGTGCTATTAAAAGAACCTTTTCTTCTTTAACTAGGAAAGGTCTAAATTTAAGCTTATCTTTTGTTGATGGTAATGTTAATTCAAATATAGGATGATTAATTTTAGGTAATGCCATTATAAACTCCAATTAAAAATTATTAAGTCCAGAAGAAACAATTCTTGCGTTATTTACTACGTTAATAATATCTGCAACACCGGTGGGCTTTCTAGTTGATGCTAGTACTTGTACAGCAGATCCTACCTTCATTATTTGTTGTAGAAGACTGCTTTGTTTAGGAGTATTATCGAGCAGAGGTGCAACATTAAGCTCATCAAGCTTCCAGTTAGAGAAGGTGAAAGTAACTGGAAATCTAACAAAAGAATCATTTTCTGCCCAGCTTAATTGTACGTCACCGAGGAAGATTGGATATGCATCCATAAGTGTAAGTGTGTTAATTTTTCTATTAGTTTCATCTATCATCACTATCTGGATATCGACAGTATAAAGAGGTCCAAGCTCGTCTCTTTTATATTCTACTTGAAATGGGCTAAGTTCATAGCTTACAGTATTATCGCGATGGCGTCCATCATATCTAACTATACTGTTCATCCACCTGTAAAAGAATTTGTGAATTTTACCAGTATTATCACCTATAAACGTAAATGACTGATCTGTGAAGGTAGGCAGGTAAGGTTTTTTCTCTGCCACACCGTAACCATATCTTCTTATTTCAGTAGTATTTAATGATACACCAGGTAGGCTACACGATTCACATAGCAATCCTATTTCCCTCATTTCTGTACCACCGCCTGTAGCGTCCAGGCTTACTTCATTTCTACCAGTACCTACATTAGTAGAGGCATTTCTAATACGCGACAATTTTCGAGGCATAGGAATGTTTACATAGAAATGACTCGTTCGCTGAACACCTCTTAATCTATTAAGATTTGCAATGAAGTTTGAAACATTTTTTGGATTATCACCTGAAGGGGTCTTACTATCAATGCCAAATAACTTCTCTAAAGGTCCTTTTATAGAGGGCGGCAAAAAGTCCTTTACAACATTAACGGTACCAGCAATATCTCTGCCTCTTGATAGTACACCATTAACCTGTTCTGAAATTGTCATTATCGTCTCTTAATTATATTTTTTGAGTCTCTATAGACATTAGTTACATTAGTATTAAATCTTTGAAGTGGTAGAAATAATGCAATGTTCCACTCATCAGGGGATATGTAAATAAATCTAGACTTGATATGTTTATTTAGATAGTGCTTGACACAAGGCGCAAAATATTTAAGTTTAGAGGTTCTATCGAGTATAGAATATGATATCCTTAACCTTGTCGTTTCATTCATTTTATCGTTATTCAACAACGGATATAGGTTATCCATTAGAATTGCTCTGTAAGGATAAGGAAGGTAATGAAGGTTTAGTCCTAAAAATCCATCCTTAACTTTCTTAAACGGAAATATTAGCGGGTATCTGTCATAATAAGGTAAAGTATCTTTATGTTTTGCATCATAGTTAAATAGATACATTTGACCTGTCAAAACAGCCGTTCGTCCGCGATCAGAATTTAATTTAATTAATCTGCTAGGATCAGTTGTCTTCTCTTCCGCAGCTCTAGATCTAAGCCAGGTGCTTGCATCGACGATGTTTTTAGGGTCGATTCCGCTTATACTTGCATCTCTTAAGATGTTTGAAAAAACTGTACCTTTCAATTTTTTATACCTAGCTCTTTTTCTGTTAGTTTAACAAACTTCCACTTTCTATCTTCGCAGAAAGCAGTAGCAGCTTTCCATTTAGCTTCATTAATACCGTAAGTAACTACTTCCCGTATATACCTTCTTGACTTATTGTTCTTTTTTACTTCAGGGGGCCTTGTCTGTGATGCAGGTTTTATTTCTATAACTAAAACCTCTATAGTACCATCCATATTTTTCTTCTTCACATAAAAGTCAGGAAAATAGCGATGAATTTTATTATCTACTGGTGATCTATACGGTATGCAGAACTCTTCGCTAGCCCATTCTATAATGTTAGGGTGCTTATCTAAATAAAGCATAAACTTTAGCTCGTAAGAACTACGATAAATAATATTAGTAGGATCACCTCTGTACTTCTCTGGGTGCACGGGCTTAAAATAACCTTTATAACTCATAAGAGTATTTATGGCAGATATCGACACAAACAATTATGTACAGAATGGAAACTTCTACGATCAGTTCAGGTCAAACGGTGGCCAGTCTACACCCGGGTCTATTGAGTCTTTCAACGGTGATGTTAACAAAGCGTTAAGTACGGTATCAGGTGGTTTTTCTCTTAGCGGGCTTACTAGTAAGATTTCATCTATTGGTTCAGTTGATACTGTGAATAAATTTCTGTCAGTCTCTAAATTTAAAGATACATTTGGCTCGCCACCTGCAATACCTGGCCCTACGCCTGATGAAGTTACAAGCAAGTCTGTCAAACCACCATCGGAACTAGTTTATCCAGAAGATCTAGCTGATTATTTTATTACCTTCAAGTTCTTTGAGCGCTATCAAAAAAGCCCCATACAGCCGGTTGTTACATTGCCTGAGGTTAATATATCTCTTCCATTACCAGCTAATTTAAAAGAAAATTTTCAGGCAACATACTCGGAGAAGCAGTTAGGTATATTTGGTATATTAGAAGAAGCAGGTATGCTTAATCCAGAGACCGCCGGTGAATTGTTTAGCGGCAGCAATACTAAAGAAGCAATATCTAGTTTTTCAGATAAAGGTGGCGCACTCGCCGATGTACTTACTAAGGGTGGAAATAAAACACAAAATTCTATTCTAGCTGTCAGGGGTCTTATATCAGGCACTGAAGCCGGGGCAGCTCTAGACCGGGCTACAGGTGCAGTATTTAACCCACATCAGGCTCTGCAGTTTGAAGGTGTCACTTTAAGAAAGCATAGCTTTAGTTTTAGATTATCACCGTCAAGTGAAAAAGAATCGAGAAAATTAAAGGCCATTTTACTACAGCTTAAAAAGAGAATGCTACCTGAAAAGACAGGTTTAGCATTAAGGTTTCCTAATCAATGCTCCATAACTATTACTACACCTGCCGGGGAATTTGCAGGGGATAAGCCCTCAATGGGAGGTTATGATTCATACATTATAATAAAAAAATGTTACCTAGAATCTATGTCAATTAACTATGCACCTGCAGGTGTACCATCATTCTTCTCAGGCGGTAGGCACCCAACAGAAATAGAAGTAGAACTTAATTTTGGTGAGATTGAGCCTGTAGTTCAAAATGACTTTACCGGTGCGTCCGGTCCCGCTCTCTCTTCCAAAGAAATAAGTGATATAAGAACTGCATCCACAACGAGCCCTACAAATAACAATACAAGCAAATGATTAATTTATTCGATAAATTTCCTAAAGTATCTTATGGCAATAATATTGCAATTAATATACTTACTTCAATAAAATTTAATGATATTGCAAAGAGAAATAATTTTGTCTTCTATCCCTACGTAGTTCAAGAAGGGGAGAGAGCAGATATAATATCTGCAAATTATTACGATGATGCAAAATATTCTTGGGTAATATATGCCGCCAATGATATTATAGATCCCTTTTATGATTGGCCGTTAAGTGAGAATGATTTTAAAACGTTTATTATTAAGAAGTATAGTTCTGCACAAGCAGCTATAGAAAAAATAGTATACTATACAACAAATTGGGAAGATGATGATAGCATGCTATCTACGTCAGCATATCAAGCACTACCTGCAAGTCTAAAAAAATACTGGCAACCAATTGCAGGTATCAACAACAATATAGTTTCCTATGAAAGAAAACCGCTTTCATTAATTAAAGAAACTAACAAAACGATTTATATTAATGTTGGTAATTCTAGTATTTTTAAATTAGAAGATAAAATACTTCAATCAAACAGTACTTTAATAAGCACCGGCTTCGTCAAGAGTATCTCAGGTAATACAATATCGGTTCAACATATAGAAGGTTTATTTAATTCAACGTCAAATGTATCTCTTTTCACAGACATAAACTCTAATACATCTGTTAGTGAGGTGATTAATTACATTGAAGATAGCTCTGGTAATTATATTAATTTAAATATACCAGATAACGAGCTTGTTTACTGGAAACAAGTTAGTGCATATGATAGTGAAATAGAATTTAATAACTCAAAAAAAACTATTAAACTGCTTGATAAAGTATACCTTGATCAAGTAGAAAAAGAACTTAAAGAGCTGCTGTAATGGAGAAGTTTGATCTAGGCGACGTAAAGATACTGTCAGTAAAAATAATTCACTTCGACGGTACTACTACTGTTGATATAAGGCAGCAGATAGGGTCAATTTCAATCTATGAAGATCTTCAACAACCTACAGTATATGCAGAAATTTTAGTAAATGATGCAGTAAATCTAGTAAAAGACTTTCCAATAATAGGCAACGAAACTATTGAAATAAGTTTTAAAACTCCTACTAGAGATGATTTTGCAACTTATAAACTTAAAGTATATACGGTTGAAGGTCAAGGTACAAGAAACTCCGGGCAAGCCACCGCCTACGTGCTGAAGGCAGTATCAGAAGAGCATTTTAAAAATACAGATTTTAATATTACATCATCATATAAAGATACTATCGACAATATGGTATATGATATGATAAAGAATCAACTAAAAACAGATAAGCCGCTCTTTATAGAAAAAACGAGAGGTCTTAATTCTATATCATTTGCACGCGACACTCCCTTTGCATGTATTGATCTTCTTAGAAAAAGAGCTATTAACTTTACTCCATTTGGTGGTGTGTTTTACTTTTTTGAAAATCAATATGGGTTTCATTTTAAGTCGGTAGATAAGATGATTGAAGAAGGTAAAAAGACTATTCAATCTAAAGAGTTCTATTATGAGCCTACAGTCAGCACAGATAAAATTAGATCAGCTTATCAATTTAGAAACTTAATTAGGTTTGAGCATTTAAAAAAAGCAGATACAGCTTTAGATCAGATATCCGGGATGTTTAGTAATAAAGTCTCTTCTTTTGATATTTTCACTAAAAGCTTTTCAGAAACTAAGTTTAATTTAAGTGAGCAGAAAAGAAATATAACAACTGGCCAGCAAGGAAAAACTGAACTACCATATGATGCAAAATTTATGAACAATAAAAGTAATGCAAATCAGCTTAATTTGTTTGTACCCTCAGATACAGAGAGAGGTAATGACTATATTAAAGACTTACTAGGACATAAGCATTCGCTTTTGCAAATACTTAATTTAAACATAGTTAGAGGTATGATTTACGGCGATAATATTATATGTGTAGGAGATATGATTAAGCTTAATTTACCTGACACTTCAAGCTTTAATGAAAAAGAAAAATATGACTCTAGATTTTCAGGTAACTACATTATTCAGAAATTAAGGCATTTAATAATACCGGAAGATAATAGATTTAAATATTACATTGCATTTGATGCTAACAAAATAGGAATTACAGGATGACATCGCGACTATTAGGGCAAGAAGGATTTAGATGGTTTATAGGGGTAGTAGAGGATAGAGAGGACCCTAAAAAATTAGGAAGAGTAAAGGTAAGAGCTTTAAATACATATTCTGACAGTAAAGCATCTGCTCCTACTGAATCCCTGCCTTGGGCTACAGTAATGCAACCTGTAAACAGCGCTGCTTATAACAAAATAGGTATTTCACCTACTGGTATATTAGTAGGTTCAACAGTTGTAGGGTTTTTCATGGATGTTAATGAATGCAATTATCCAGTTATTCTAGGGACTATTGCAGGTATACCTGGCAATGATATTAACAATCATGATGTACCTTATGAGGCAAGAGAAATAAATAAAATTATTAAGTCGCCAATAGGACCTGAGCCTGAATCTCCTTACGGTACCAAATATCCATATAATAAAGTAATTAGAACAGAGAGCGGCCATGTAATAGAAGTTGATGATACTCCAGACAACGAAAGAATCCACATATATCATAAATCCGGCACCTATTCAGAAATTAACAATGAAGGTAGAAAGACAGATAAAGTCGTTGGAGATCATATAGAAGTAGTACTAAAAGATAATACGGTGCTGGTAAAGGGGAATGTTAATATACTAGTAGAAGGCACTTATACAGTAGAATCTAAAGGTAATATGAAGTTTATAGCCCCTAGAATAGACTTAAATCCTAACTAATATGACTAATCCGGTTCATCGAGATACAGACTCAAGAGTGTGTGGAGCTACTACTACGAGTCAGCAAGGTAAGCAGGTATATGTCAATAATCTCCTATGGGCTATAGACGGGGACCCTAATTCACACGGAGGAGGGTCTTTAATAGCTGCTACTAATAGTGTCTATATTGGAGGAGTTGCAGTTGTTAATACCGGTGATCATGCATCTGCCGACTCTCTTTGCGTCCCAGTAGGGCCCCCGCATTGTGATCCTGTAGCTTCACAAGGGTCATTAAACGTATTTGTAGGAGATTAAAATGGCGTTAGTTAAACAGACTAATAGAACAAAAAGCACAGTAGTACAAGAAGTAAAGTATTCAGATTTTACTAATAATATTCAGTCATTTTATGGTTCTAATGACGTAGCTCTAATTAAAAATGAAGATGCAGTTTCAAACTCTATTAGAAACTTACTTCTTCTTAATAGAGGAGAAAGATTCTTTGCTCCCGAAATAGGAAGCAATATTAAAGCCCTTTTATTTGAAAACATTACACCTATCACAACAAGCGCGCTTAAAAGTTACATTATTGAAACTATAGATAATTTTGAACCTAGAGCAAAATTAATAGATGTAATAGTAGATGCTTCACCAGATGAAAACTCCTACTCAGTTACTGTGTATTTTTCTACCATAAATAAAACTGAACCTACAGTTATTGAACTATTACTTAACAGGATAAGGTAATGGCAAACACTAGTATTAACCTAGTGTCTTTAGATTTTGAAAAAATCAAAGACAACTTAAAACAATACCTTCAGAGAAGTGATTCTCCGTTCAAGGACTATCTGTACGAAGGTTCAAACATTTCACAGCTTGTAGATCTACTTGCGTATAATGCATATCTACAATCCTTTTATACCAATATGGTTGCTTCTGAAATGTTCCTTGACTCGGCTCAACTAAGGGATAGCGTTGTCTCGCATGCTAAAGAGCTAGCTTATGTGCCCAGATCTTTTAGATCTGCTGTAGCCGAAATATCTTTTGTTGTAACACCAACTATCACTTTAGGTGCTCTCCTTATACCAAAGGGTACTACTTTTACATCAAAAGTAGGTAGTAATACTTTTTCTTTTGCTACAGAAGAAAATATAGTTGTACCTGCCAATACTGATGGGAAGTTTTATTCAAATATTAGCATTTACGAAGGTATTTACACATCAGACTCATTTGTAGTGGATAATTCTAATACGGCTCAAAGATTTGTTTTATCAAATCCTACCATTGATACTAGAAGTATCACAGTGTCAGTAGCGGAGAATAATGGAGCTAATATTTATTCTTGCACTAGAGCGGCCTCTTTTCTAGGGCTAAGTTCAAATTCTGAAGTTTATTTTTTACAAGCAGCGGAAAACTCTCAATATGAGATTCTGTTCGGTGATAATATTATTAGTAAAAGGCCTTCTACCGGGGCTATAGTTATAGTTGAATATAGGGTCAGTAATGGTCAGCTACCTAATGGTGCCTCATCATTTACTATCGACGGACCTATACAAGGACAGTCAAATACAAGTGATATAAAGACTGTAGCTGAAGCTGTAGGAGGAGATGTTAATGAGAGCATTGAATCGATTAAGCTTAATGCTCCTAGATACTACCAAAATCAAGAAAGAGCTGTTACAGCTTCAGATTATGAAAGTCTTTTAAAGACTAATTTTCCTGAAGTAACAGCTGTGTCTGCGTTTGGAGGTGAGGAAGCAATAGTACCTCAATACGGTAAAGTGTACGTGGCCGTAGACCTAGAAGGATATAACGGTATCCCTGATTCAATGAAAAAAAGATACTATGACTTTTTAAAGCAGCGTTCGCCCCTCAGCATAGATCCTATAATTATACAACCTAAATTTTTAAAAATTGAGTGCTATACAAGAGTAAGATATAACATAAACAAAACTTCCCTTAAGTCAAGTGATATTAGGAGTATTGTTACTTCAGCTATTAGCAGTTATAATAAAAATTATCTATCCGGGTTCAAGAAGACACTTAGATTTAGTAGATTAGTTAGTGATATTGATAACTCTCACTCAAGTATTATTAGTAATGATACCTATTTAAGAACCTTTCTAGATTTTTCACCTGACCCGGTAATTGAAGAGAATTTTACTTTGGAATTTGATATTCCGCTCAGTACATTTAATAATATGACATCAGAACACTTAAGTGCGGAATATTATTCAATTACTTCATCTCCATTCACCTATAAAAATAAAGAATGCTTCCTAGAAGATGATGCTGAGGGTACTTTGCGTATTGTAGTAAATGTTAATGGGGCCCATGAAGTAGTAAAGAATGTAGGTACTGTAGATTATAAAAATGGCATCGTCAATATAGTTAATTTTAATGCATCATACCTAGGTAGTAGTATTCGAGTTTATGCAGATACCACTACCAGAGACATCACATCTAATAAAAATACAATTATCTTAATAGATGATGCTGATATACAAGTCGTAGTAGAACAGGTTAAAGAATAATGAGAGATATTGAAAACTCTATTAGCAACTTTGTAGAGCTGCAGTTTCCTGAATTTTACAGAGAGGAAGGTCCGCTTTTCGTATTATTTGCTAAAGAATACTTTACGTTTCTTGAAACCTGTTATACATATGCCGAGTTAGAAGTTGACACAGGATTTAATATAGGAGATACAGTATCTCAAGGCGGGGCTACAGGCTCAATCGAAGCTAAGAGTGGTAAATTTATTTTAATAAGAAATACAAGCTCGGAAGGATTTAAGTGTAAGTTAAAGTGTCAAGAATTAATTTATATTTTAAGTTCTTCAGGTAGCCAAACATATATTGAATCTCTCTCCTCACCTAGCGTTTACTATCACTCAAGAAATCTTTTTGACTATAGAGATATTGATAAAACCGCTGATTATTTTTTAGTTTACTTTAAGGAAAAATATCTTAAAGGTATACAGTTTAATACTAATACTAGTAAAAGAAATCTTATAAAAGCAGCCTTCGACCTATTCAGAGCAAAAGGCACTGAGCGCTCTATAGACCTATTATTTAAATTAGTATTTGGAACCAAAGCGGAAGTATATTATCCGGGAGATGATATCCTGCGGCCCTCTGGCGGCAAGTGGAAGCTACCTGTATATCTTGAAGTATCCCGCAGTTCACGCACAACAAGCTATACAGGTAAACTTATCTCAGGATCTAAGTCTGGAGCTGAAGGGTTTGTAGAATCAATAATTACTAGAAATGTCAAAGGTAAATTAATTGACATTCTATACCTTAGCAATGCTAAAGGACCCTTTGTAGCAGGTGATATTATTACTGAGAATGGAATAATAGAAAATGCGCCAGTTCACCTAGGGTCTTTAAATTCTATTACTATTACTCAAGGCGGTAGCTTATTCGTAGTTGGTGAGATAGTCAATATAGTAAGCGCTAGCGGTATATCTGGTAAAGCAATAGTTAATTCTATTTCTTCTGAGACAGGAATAGTGAGGTTTACTTTAGTAGATGGAGGGTGGGGATATAGTGTTAATGCCACCTCTATCGTGTCAACGAAAGTTCTAGAATATTCTAATTACTATAATAGTAATACCTCTGTAACTGCATTTACCGACCATGAAACTGTAGAGCAGAACCTGCATAGCTTAGGAATAACTGAGGTAGTAGGCCTATTGGAGGTTAAAGATTTTATTAATAATCCTAGCGGGGCAAATTCTGTTGTAGTACAGTCAGATCATGTGCTTAACTCCAATAGCGCAACTATAATTGTTAATACTCTAGCAAATAATATTTTAGCAAATGGTAATCTTAAAATACCTAAAAAGCAACTTTTAGTTGTTAATACTAGTATTTTTTACCCGGTTGGTTCAGTCGTAAATCAATCTAATGGCACCTCGCTACTTACAAAAGCAGTAGTAAATGCAGTATCTAATGTAGCCGTACTTACTATAAATGCCACTCCTGTTATATCAGGAGTAGGTTTTCATATAGGTCAATTTATTACCCAGAACGGGACGGGAGCCAACGGCATCGTCGTTGCTGTACCATATACAAGCTATTACGGGTTTACAAATGTTACTCATGTCGTATTAAGAGGGGTAGGCGGTACATTTAATAATACCGGGACATTAAACGTTTATCCGAGCGCAGCTAATCTTACTTTAGTATCTACTGCTACTCCAAATACCGCTCAACTTGGCTATCAAATACTACTTAATGATAGCTCAGTACTCCCATCAGGTAATATACAATGGTTTGCAAATAATCTTATTTCTAATGCAACTATAGGAAATAGTACAATTATAGTATCATCGGATGTTGGTGGTATAATTTCGACAAATACATCTGTAACTGCGACTGGTAATGTAATTGGATCTAACTCAGGATACTTAGGAATTACTTCAGTTAACAATGCGTTTTATTCTGTTAATGGTAACATTATAGTAGGTCGTCAAAGTAATTCAGTAGCAACTATTACTCTTGTTTCAAGCGGATCTGGGGCTAATGTTAGAGTAGGCTCTATTACTGATACTGAGTCGGTAAGACTAGCACAGGATTTAATATCTTCTAATAATGTACTTAACGTGCCTTTTTATAATATGATTATTAATGGAGCAAACTCAGGATATGGATATTTAAGCGGTGTGCTTATTTTATACTCAGGCAGCTCATATTCAAATGCGGATGTAGTTACTTTTACTGGAGGAACCTATTCAGGATTTAGAGCAGGTAATGCTAGTATAGTAACTAATAGCAGCGGCGGTATTACTTCTGTAGTATTAGCTTCTAATGTTGGTAGTGGGTATAGCTCTTCACCTTCAGCTAACGTGGCTACTTCTACAGGCTCCGGAGCCATACTTTATCCATTATTCCCGCTAGGGTTTGTTAAAACTCCGGCTGGAGATCTTATAAATGATACTTTATTAAATATTTTTAGATTTCAAGATTATACTATTGGTAGTATTGCAACTTTAGCCGGTATCAACCCTGGTGAGAATTATAATTTGGCTCCCTTTATAAGAATAACGGAACCTGCAGTAGCGAGTCTCGGCAAAGAAGATGTTGTATTAAATGTTACTAATGTTAATAAATCATTTATAGTCGGTGAAAATATTAGACAGAGTGTAGTATTGTCCGGCAATACTATAACATCTAACAATCTAGTAGGCAACTCAAGTTATGCAAACGGTGAATTAGTTTATAGCACTAATGGTATCAGGCGTATAGCAGAAGGCACTATTGATACTATAACATCCTCCACTCCTAATTCTGTTATAAATGTATTGAACGTTATTGGTCAATTTAGCAATACAGTTACAGCTAGCAAGCTCACAGTAAGCTCCAACTCGTTGTTTAGTCCCGGTGATTTAATAAGACAAGGCACCGGAGGATCTCAGGCAAACGGTATATTAGTAACTTCTAATAATACTACGCTAATAGTAAAAAGTGTAAGCGGCACTTTTGCTGCTAACGCAACGGCCGTGACAAGTAGTAGTACTGGTAGTACAACTATATCGGCCGCAAATAATTCATTTAGCATTTATCAGCTTACAGGTAGTACCTCCAACTGCACATCCAATATACTTAACACTACTGTCTATACCTCTATTAAGACCGCTAAAGGTATAGTTAGATCTATTAATGGCAACTTTATTACTGTCAGGAGAAAAAGCCTATTCACAGAATTTGAAGTTTCATCTAGTAATACTCTTTATGGGATAACATCGTATGCAAATGCCTCGGTGATTTCTGTTACGGGTGATGCGACTTCAAATGATGCAGGGGATAATGCTATAGTTTCTGCTAATGTAATAACGGCTAACGGTAGTATTTCAGAACTTACTATATTTGATAGCGGGCTGGGATATCTAAATCAAGAAACCGTAGATATGGTCTCTTCTGCTACCGGCATTGAAGCTACCGGTAAGGCAAATGTTATTAATCAGGGTACAGGCGAAGGATATTTTGAAACCAGTGATGGTTTCTTAAGCGATAATAAATTTATTCATGATGGAGTATACTATCAAGAATATTCTTATGAGGTACAGAGTGAAATTCCATTAGATAAATATTCAGATATTCTAAAACAAATACTTCACGTAGCCGGTACTAATTTATTTGGTAAGGTACTAACTAGCTCTTATATTAATACTCCTGTCTCTGTTACCAATTCAAGTATAACTATAGTTTAATATGACTAAACTTTTAACAAATTATTCAAAACTACACTTAATAGATCAATTTATAGAGTCTTTTACGGAAAGCTCAAATAATGTTTATTATTTGTTTGTATCAAAACATACTGAATTTAATGATGATAATGTACCTCCGGAGCTGTATGATAATACAGAGGTGTTAAAATCTAATTTTTATAAAGAATTAATCTTTGGTAAAAAGATCACCACTTCAGACGTAGCTACAATGATACCCAGATATAACTGGACATCAAACACAGTATACAGCCAGTATTCAGATACAGATACCTCTCTATTTTCTAAAAAGTTTTATGTAGTAGTAGACAACGGTTCATATTATTACGTTTATAAAGTCCTGGATAATAACTATGGTAGTACATCAACTGTAAGCCCTATTTCTAGCACTTCAGAGACCGCTTGTAATTTTATTACCACAGCCGATGGGTACATGTGGAAACTCATGTATAAGTTAGATGAAGCTAACTTTGAAAAGTTTGCTACTACTGATTACATGCCTGTAGCTTTTAGTACTAATGTATCTAGTTCTGCTGTTGCCGGCTCTATAGATAATATACTTGTTACTGATAGCGGGAGCGGGTATGTAAGCACTTTAACCGGTCAATTTCAATCCGACGATGTTAGAGATACTATACCTTTATTTGCAGGTAATAATACTACTTATAGACTTGTTTCTAATGCAGCCTCTAACAGTAGTTTTTACGTTGGTAGCGCAATTTATCTTTCTTCTGGTACCGGAGCAGGTGAACAAAGGAATATTCTAGCATACAATTCTAGTAATAGAGTTATAACAATATCCTCGCCCTTCTCCGCTAGCCCTGATTCTACTACAAGTTATTTTATATATCCAAGTGTAACTATTACAGGGGACGGCTCAGGGGCTACTGCGTATGCTATTGTTTCGTCTAATGCTACTGTTAATAATTTTATCTCGTCAGTAAAAATTACTAATCGCGGTTATAACTACACATATGCATCTGCCACTGTTACTGGTAATACTGGCGGCGTGTCAAATACTGCTTCATTGAGGGTAGTTATGCCACCGGCTGGCGGTCATGGATATAACGCTCCGGAAGAGTTAGGCGCCTCACTCCTTGGGGTCAGTGTAAAATTAAGCAATACCGAAAATGACTATGTTACTACTGAAAATGATTTCAGAACCTACGGTATTGTAAGAGACATTCTATATGATAATGTTATTTTTACACTTAATCAAACTCAAGGTACGTTTACCGGCACGGAAAAAATATACCAAGTAGACTATAAGATATTAACTGGAGTAGTAGCTACAGGAGCTACATCTAATACGATCACCGGTACCACTACAGATTTTACTTCATCATTAAAGACGGGCGATGAGGTTATCATATTTGACACAGTGGGTAATGTGCAGTGCTTAAGAACTGTAACCGCAATAGCTAATTCAACATCATTATCAGTAAATAGTAATGTTGGCTTTAGCGTTGCTAGTGCTCTTATAGCTCATGCAGCTATAACTGCTAGCGGAATCAGGGCAGGAAATACTTTACCGTACATGAACTTATCTAACGTCGAGCCTAAATTCTATACCGGTAGTAAGATTATTGGTAGTGAATCAGGCGCATGGGCTAATATTTCTGCAATAAATATTAATGATAAGAGTTATAATAGTTGGAATTTTTTTGATAATAGAATAAAGATTAATTACTCTTCTTCGGCTGGTGTAATACCTGAAGACTCACTTGTTTATCAGACTAGTATAGCTGATAGTAATGCATATTTCCATAGTAGTAATTCAAGCTTTATATTTCTTACTAATGAAAAAGGCACTATAACTGCAAATCCTAATCAACTTCTTTATTCCGGTAACAGTGCAGCAAGTTATACATTAGGATCGACACGATACGAGCCGGATATAGTTGAAAGTTCGGGTAAAGTTTTATACGTAGAAAATATTCTTCCAGTTACTAGAAGTAATACTCAATCTGAAGTTTTCAGAGTAGTGCTTGATTTCTAAGAGGTAAAAATGTCAATCGAGACAAATCTTAACACAACCCCGTATTTTGATGATTATAGCGAACAGAAAGACTTTGCAAAGGTTCTTTTTAGGCCTGGTGTAGCTCTTCAAGCTAGAGAATTAACTCAACTTCAAGATATACTACAGAAGCAAATAGAACGATTTGGTGATCATATCTTCAAGTCTGGTACAGTTATAAGCGGTACTAACTTTCAGTTTTATGATAGATTAAACTATGTTAAGATTTTAGATGAGCAGGTAGACGGGATGCCTGTTAATCCAGCCGGGTATCAAGGCCTTTTTGTTAAAAATAGTTCCAATTTAATTGCTAAGGTAGTTAATTACAAAACCGGTTATCAGTCACGCGATCCAGAAACTAACTATCTCTATTTAAATTATTTAAATTCAAGTATCACAGGTAATACACCTTTTTATTCTAATAATGATGTACTTACAGTCTATAATCAAGATTGGAGATTATATGACTTTACCATAACTAATGGTGGTACATCTATATCAAATAATGACTCAGTACAAATTACTAGCGCGCTTCTAGTAAAATCAAGTAATGTTACTACAGGTGATATCACCCAAGTCGTAGGCACAAATACGGCTAACGCTACAGTTACTGAAGCAAATTCTATTTTCGGTACTATTACAGTAAACGGTATTACTTATAGTAATAATGACGGCTATAGAATACTTAGAATTAGACCTATAACCAATGATCTAGCTAACTCATCTGCAAATTCTGCTAAGTGGTCTATTTTACCTAACTATAGTGTTTTACAGGGTAGCAATACAGCTAACGTAGTAGCGTTGATAGGTACAGGAGCTAAAGCTACCATTACAACAGACGGCTCAGGTATAATATCGGATGTGTCCCTTACTGCGGTGGGCAGTGGCTACGTAGTCGTACCTCACGTTGGAATTCGTAGTTCAGTAGGAGCAATTAGTTCAGTAAATATTACTGCATTAAATTACGCCGGTCAAGTAACTGTAGCTTCAGATGCTTACAACGCTAACAGTACTACCCCCGTCGGTACAGCGTATGCATTCGGAGTGACCGAAGGTATTATTTACCAGAAAGGAATGTTCTTAAGAGTTGAGCCTCAGACTATAATAGTTAATTCTTATAGCTCTAATGTAGATAATGTGACGGTAGGATTTATATCAAACGAAAGTATAGTCAATAGTTCAGCTGATGCGTCTCTTCTTGACACTGCAACAGGAACATCTAATTTTGCCGCACCAGGTGCGCATCGTTTAAAGCTCACACCTACCTTAGAAGTAATAAACACTTCCAATGCTGCATCTAATAATTCATTCTTTCCGCTAGTTGATTTTAGAGATGGTCAACCTTACCGTCAGTTTAAAACAACATCTTACTCAGAAATTGCAAAAGAATTCGAAAGAAGAACGGATGAGACTAATGGTAACTTTGTTATAGATCCTTTTTTAGTATCTTCAACCGATAAAGAAACTTGGAGCAATACTTATTTTGACGTTATAGTGGAGCCTGGTCTAGCATATATTGATGGGGTACGAGTTGGTACAGAAAGAGCTACTAGACTCAACACAAGAAGAGGTAATGATAGTATCTCTTATACTAATCAAACTTTAAGTTTAAACTATGGAAATTTTGTTAATGTAAGAGAGCTAGCAGGGCAGTTTAATTTTAAAACTGGTGATTCGGTAGACCTATACGACACAGCTAAAACTTATATAACTACAGGTACTTTTGCTAATTCTACTATTACGCCTGCAGGTAATAAAATAGGTACTGCTAAAGTTAGGTCTCTGGTTTTTGATAGCGGCACACCAGGCACTAACACTGCTGTTTATAGAATGTATCTTTTTGATATAAGAGTAGACCAAGGAAAGTCGTTTAAAAATAATGTTAAGAGTATTTTTTATAACGGGACAGATGATGGCATTGCTGACATCATACTAAGCGATGATCCTGCATCAGGCGCTAATGTAGCATTGTTACGCGATAGTACTTTTAATTCATTAGTTTTCCCTGTAGATGATCTAGCAGGTTCAAAAACTGTTTATAGTACAAATAATGTATCCTATAGCTACAGAACATCCGCTCAGTCAAATATAAGCACTGTGGCTAGAATTTCGTTAGTATTAACAGGTGGCACTACTAGATTTCCATATGGAAATAATGTAACTCTATCCTCTGTCCAGAGAAGAGATCTAATAATTACTCCTATAGTTAATGCTACGTCAAGTAATGTAACTACTAATGTTACTGCAACAAGCTCTAGCAAAACTATTATAGCTACCGGTATAGGTGATCCGTTCGAAGCCGGTGACTTTATTAAAGTATATAATAACAGTAATACCGCACAGACTATGTTTACTCAGGTTACATCAGTCGATGATGCTTTCACTCTAACTGTAGCTAATAATTGGGGGTACGGTACAAATACTCAACTATACGCTGCAAGACATTTTCCAGCCAATGTACCTATCCCAATCGAAGATTCAAGAGTTTCGGCTAACTTAAACAATACGGGCACTACCCTAACAATTAATTTAAGTAATACTGCCGGGCAGCTTACTTTCAGCTCATCTGCTAATGTATACGTCTCATATAACGCTAAGGTCACTGGTGCCCAAGAGGTATCTAAGTCAATTAAAAGAGGATTATTAGTAAAGCTTCGCTTAGCTAATAATGTTGCAACTAATAGAGGACCATGGTGTTTAGGTATCCCAGATGTTTTTAGACTAAACAAAGTATACATCGGAAATAGTAGTGTTAATACTAATTCTACTAGTATTACTCAATACTTTTATGTTAATAATGGTCAACAAAACGACTATTACGGGCACTCACATTTAGTATTAAAAGACAAGAAAAAAATTACATTAGATAATAATAATGATTGGCTATTAGTAGAGGTTGACGCTTACGGCCTAACCTCACCTGCAGATGCTGGATACTTCGTGACAGATTCATACACCGTAGATTTCAGCAACGCTACTAGAAGTGCATTGGGTAATTCAGCTGTTAATCCAGGGGAAATACCAGATTTTAGGGACAGCAAAGGTAAGGTTTATAATATTATTGATGTAGTGGATTTTAGACCTAGAACTACCAACACGACGGTTTTAACTAGTACATTAGCAAGTGCTAATGTCAACCCACCCAATACGGTAAATCTTGGCACACATGATAAGCTCTTCCCCCAGCCTGACTCTTCATTTACATACGACTTTTCTGCATTTATTGGCAGACAGGACAGAGTTGTAATAGACAAAAATAGTAATATTACAGTTATTGAGGGTAGAGCAGATAAAGTTAACAAACAGCCTCCTAATACACCAGTAGGTACAGTAAGCTTAGCTATTCTAGATATACCGCCGTATCCTACCGTACCAGTAGTACCTAATGATAATGTAGTAGCTTTAGGTGCTACGAAGGTAGGAGGAGATAGCGGTCCAATATATGATAAGCAAAAAAATTATACAGTAAAAGAAGTAGGGATGACCTTACAGAGCATTCAGCCAAAAAGATTTACTATGGCTGATATTGGTAAACTTGAACGTAGAATTGAAGATTTAGAATACTATACTAGCCTTAACGAGCTAGAAAAATCAGTAAAAGATATAAACATTCCTAGTGAGCTGGACCCTGCTAAAAATAGATTTAAAAATGGATTTTTTGTAGATCCGTTTAATGACTATGCTGCTACAGATATTAGCAACCCTGAGTTAACATGCGAGATTAACCAGGCAATAAGTCTACTTGTACCTCCGTCAGATAAACTAAACTTAATGTGCAGATTTAATTACAGTAATACTAATACATTAGGTAGTCTTAGATCTGAGGACCCTTTAGCTGAACCAGGTCTTAATAATTTTGGTGAATCAGTTTTAATGTTACCACCAAACGGAGTATCTGCAATTATTAATCAAGGAAAATTTACTTCTGCCGTGACAGGGACTGGGGGTAATTATGTGTTCGTAGGTGATATGAGTATTAAGCCAAGAAACCTTAAAGTAGAGCTTAAGGCCGAACTTCGCATTACTCAACGATATGCATCACCTGAACCTCCAAGGAGATTTAAAATTATTTGCGGAGAGCTAGCATCTCAAGGTAAACTTGATAAGACTCTAAATGAGCTAGATCAAAAGTTTGGATTAATATATCTAAAAAGATACCCTACAAGCTACATGGGATATCTATATTTCGCCTCCTTTATAGTTGCGGTGTTGAGAAATGAAGACACCCCTGGGTTTGAATTTATAAAAAATAAAGAAAAACAAAAACAGATTAAAAATAAAATTACACAGCTTGCTATAAAGTATGCCGGTATAGATGACTGGGCTCAATTTATGGGGTGGGTAATGACAGGCGGAAAGGGATATAACTTTACACTAACAGGGGCAGCTGTAACAGCCTGGGGTGTACTGTTAGGGTATATTTTAGGTCTTATTTTTAATCCTAAAGCCCCTTTAAACACTTTAAGAGCTTACATAGCGCTGGTTGTGGGTTGGTCTTTTGCTCCTATAGCTACGATTTGTAAACCTATAGATTACTGCATTAATATTTTTAGAAAATTCAGAGGTAAGAAGTAATGACTAATTTTTTAAACAATACATCCGCGTTTAAGGTTGCTATACCTGCAGGATCAAATGATCAAGGAATATCATCGAGTATTCTTTCATCTCAACAAATCGCAGGTCAAAGCTTTGAAGTATATATCTACGGACTAAATATACGAACAGATCTTAATGTTTATATTGATGGTGTTCTTGTTAGCACCAGTAATATCCAGCCTTATACCGGGCAGAAGGGCGGTAATTTACAGACTGACGGTAATGGTAATGTGAGCTTCTACGTTTATTTTAGTGATCCTGTCCCTAATATTAAAAATGTACCTGAAGCCGACTTTATTAATGCTTTAAAAAGAAATACAAAATTATTAAATGTAGTAGTAGTTGACCGGGCAAGTATAAACGGCTCAAGTCTTCCAGATAATTTTAGAACGATTGCACGGTGTTATGCCGAGCAAAGTATTAATAGAACATATGAGACCACATTTAATGTTGTTAGAGATGTTATAGATACTAGAACAAATTCAAAAAGTACCACTACTCTTGGCTCACAAACTCTACTTACTTAATGGAATAAAAAATGGCAATTGCAGCAGATCTAGCTCAAACTTTCTTTTTAGATAGAACCTCCGTAAAGGATGCTGAGGTTGTTTTTGTTTCTAATGTTCAACTTTATTTTAGAAACAAACCCTCAATAGCTCAAGGCGGTGTAACTGTTTTTTTATGCCCCACTTATTTTGAGAATGGATTTGCTGTTCCTGATCTAACAAATTTTGTAACTTATGGCAGAAAAAGATTAGAATATTCCAGCATTCTAACATCAACAGACGGAAGCGCAGCTACTACCTTTACATTCCCTGTACCAGTACCAGTTAAAACTGATGCAACGTATGCGATGGTAATCAGAATGGACTTTAATGATAATGACTATACATTCTGGGCTAATAAAACTGGAGAAACATACAATAACGTAGCCAGCCCTGCTGTGACTAAAGGTGCCCTAGATGGTAGATTCTTTGTAATAACTAATGGCACCACACTTACACCGCAATCTGATACAGATCTTAAGTTTACTGTTAATTTTCAGAAATTTATAACCAACAGCAATACATATAGCGCAGTTAATAGAAATATGGAATTTCTTAATGTAGATCCTACGGATATAATTGGGGACTTTATAGGTGGCGAGCTGGTATTTGCAAATACAGGTGCCGTTGCTGCGCAGACTGTAAGTATGTCCGCTACATCTACTACAATTACCGGTACTGGTACCAGATTTGCTACAGATTTTAATGCCTCTAGTTATATAGTTCTTAAAAGTGGTACAAGCTACTCTATAAGAGCTGTTGATAGTGTGGTGAATAATACTACAATGATATTGGAAAAAAATCCGCCATTTACAAATTCTTCAGCGCAATATCTAGTAGCACCTGTAGGTAAACTATTTAAATATAACCCTGGTGCTAATTCTATTATTTTAGTGGCCTCAACAGCAAATAGTACCTTTAACTTCTACCCTAATACTACCTCAAATACAGTAGTAGGTGAAGCTTCGAATGCTACGGCTATAGTAAGCGAATTAAATAACTTTTTACTGACTAAATATGAGTCGGCATTTAACATAGTAGTTCCTCCTAATACATATTCAACCGTAACCGGTTCAATGGCTAGTGCCACTTATTCGGCGGTGTCCGATGGTGAAATACTTCAAAATAGAGAAAAATGGAAGTTGAATACTACTACTCAGTTATTTTCTAGATCAGATGAAGTTGCGAACGGCGCCACGCTTACAAATAATAAATCATTCAATTTTAATATAACATTTAGTAGTGATAATGAGTTTACCTCGCCCTTCTTAGATGAGGAAGATATGTTCTTCTTCGGCGAGGAATTCCTAATTAATAACGACATAACAGATGAGAATAAACCAAACGGCAACGCTGTAGCAAGACATATATCAAAAAGAATTACATTAGCTGATGGGCAAGATTCTGAAGATATTCGAGTTTATCTAACTGCCTTTAGACCATCAGGTACCGATGTTCATGTATATGTAAGATTCTATAACGAAAGTGATTCGGATGTCTTTACCGATAAAGATTGGACAAGACTCGAACCTAAGAGCCCTGCTACCTTGTTTAGCTCTGCTGCTGATTTTACTGACTTTATAGAATTAGAATATAGATTACCTGCTTACCCGGTGGAAAATTATACAACCGGTACTAAAGCTGCTGGTACTTTGCAGGCCGGTAAATTTACCATACCTAATAATTCTCTTACAGTAACTGGCACATCAGGTACTGTTAATACTGGTATATCACAGGGTGATGTTGTTAGAATTTATGACCCTCTATTCCCAAACAACTCCCTAGTCGTTCCAGTCTCGGCTTCAACAACTACTAACTTTACTATAGATCTTCAGTCAAATGTAAGCACTTCTAATACGAAGACTTCTAGCTTCGTCAAGTCTGGAATGATTGTAGAAAAAGTTACGTATAAAAATACTGCATTTAAGAATTATATCGGCAATAACGTTGTTAGATATTATAATTCTAATCTAGCAGCACTAGATACATATAAGAGCTTTGCCTTTAAAATTATTTTAACCTCTAGCGTCAACAATCTATATCCGTTTGTTGATGATATTAGAGGTATCGCAATGAGTATATAATGAAAGAATTAAAGATAGAAGGTTTCGCTCGAGATAAACAAAACTATGCACTCCTTAACGTAGATAAAGCAGGCTATGAGGAATATCGACGTCAACGTAATGAAAGTCAAAGAGTTCATCATATAGAGAGTGAAGTTAAAAGTTTAAAGGATGACATAAGCGAAATAAAAAATATTTTATTAGCTTTATTAAACGGAAATAAAAATGTCTAGACTAATAGCAAACGTACAAATAGCAACTGACACATTTAATGGATGGGTTACTAAAACTAATGAGTTACTAAATTCTCATACTAATGAAATAGTCACTGCATCTAATACCGCAGCTGGCGCTAATACGTACGGTAATGTTAGTGTAATAGGCGTTCTTTCTGCCAATATCTTAACCACTCCATCTTTATATGGCGGTAATTCTGGTAACGCAGCCACATTAACTACTCTTACTGTTGGTATCAGTAACAGCAGCGCTTCTTCTAACGTAGTGTTAACAGGCTATACTGCTAATATAACAGCTAACAATATAAACTTACTTTCAAACACAGTATTAAATGCTGCTAACATTTATGCCAATTCAGCAGTTTATAGAGCTGTTGCTAATATTGCATTGAGCGGTAATTCAACTACAAACAATGTATTAATAACTGGTAATACGACTGCTACAGCTGTTACTGTAAATGGTAATACCTCGGGTATAAACACAACCTCATTCTCGATTAATTCAGTTTCAACTATCACAGGTAACACTACATTAAAAGCAAATACTTCAGTTACAAACATTACTGTTCTTGGCGGTACAACTTCTAATGTTACACTAACTGGTAATTTAGTAACTATTAGTAGCAACCTTACAGTATCAGCAAACGTAACTTCTATTACTGGCAATGTTACGTTTGATTCTAATTCACTCTTTATTGACTCTGTTAATGATAGAGTAGGTATTCTAACTACATCACCGAGTTATGCCTTACATGTTAAAGGTTCAAATACCTCTACAATGGTTGGTGTTGAGAACTCACAGGATAATACATTATTTACTGTCCTAAGTTCTAATTCAATAACCAGTACCCCTAGTATAATTGCTAAATCTGGTACAAACACTTCTCTTGTATTTGCATCTAATAATGCCAGTGGTACATCAGGTAAGTTAATTATAGCAGCAAATGGTAATGTTGGAATTGCAAACGCGACCCCTGATGCATTGGTAACAATAGGTGCAGGTACAAAGGTTTACTCAAATGGCACGTTTCAAACCTCTGGTGATTTGATATGCTCGGGTGATCTTTATGCTAATATAGTATTCATGGGCGGTACATCACAGGCTACAGTTACTGCTACTGTTTGTCCTATTGTTCCTCCTAACACTACCTACAGCTCAGCTGAGCCTGGTCCTTATACCTTCCTAGTTTTCTCTAATACAGAACCGCAACGAGTAGATGTCATCGATAAAGCTCAAGGTACTGGATATCAAGCAGTTAAGTATACTATCCAGGTTCAAGATAATGAAGTGGCTAACGAAGTGTTTATGACTGAAGTCAGTATGATTTATGGATACGGTAACGCACACTCAACTCAATATGGTACAATATATACTAACTCTGCTTTTGTTGAGGTATCGGTAGGTGCTAATTCTACTTACTACTGGCTACAAGCTGCTCCCACTACCGCTTACTTAACATCTAAAGGTGGGTCAGCTAACTTACAATTTAGAGGTGTGCGCCAGAAGGCCAGGTAGTATAAATAATAAAATAATAACAAGTTAGCGGAAGGGAAGCTAATGGCAACATACTCTAACACGCAGGACTTCCGTGTAAAACACGGTCTTGTAGTCACCAATACCTCCACATTTGGAAATGCCGTAACAGTATCCGGCAATGTTACTGTTAGCGGCAATGGTGTTCTTACACTTAGCAATCCCGATGCGAGTCTAATAACTTTATCTACTGGAGGCTCAGCTAACGTAGGTAACACTCTTTACGTTAAAGATATTATATCTTCTAACGGTACTCTTTCGGTAACTAAAGCAAACAGCACAGTCTCTACTACTTTAACTGTTAATAATGCAGGGGTAAGAGTATCAGGTGATTTTTCTGTTACAGGTAATACTACAGGGTTAAACATTACAGCTAACGTTCTAAACGTTAACACATCTATTACTGTTGGCAATACTGCTACCAATGTTACCATTAACACCACGGCATTTAGCGGCACTGCAAATAATTCTACTTACCTAAATGGCCAGTTGGCTAGTTATTACACTAATGCAACTAATTTAGGCACTGGTACACTCGCCACCGCTAGATTACCTGCTACAGCTAATGTATCAACAGCTATAAATGTTGGCGCTAATGTTAATATAACAACAAGTACTATCTCCGTTGGTAATAATACTGTTAACTCTGTTATTAACTCTACATCATACACTGGAACTGCTTTATTTGCTAATAATGCGAGTTATCTAGGTGGTGAGACGGCAACCTCATTAAAGGCTTATTCTGATACAGTGGGCAGCACTGCATACAGCAATGCCGTATCTGCTGCAGGTAATGCTTCAGCATTATCTACAGGTACTATACTTACTGCTAGACTACCAGCAACTGCTAATATATCGACTGCTATAAACGTCGGTGCTAATGTAAATTTAACAACATCAAGTATAAGTGTTGGAAACGCATCTGTTAATACCACTATAACTTCTAGTAGCATTACTACTAACGGTGTAGTAAATGCAACGTCGTTCAGTGTTAGCGGGTATGGACCTGTAATAAATTCAACGGGTGGTTGGACTGGACTATTAACAAATGTTAAAGGCGATAAAGGAGACTCAGGTTCGGCCTCTGCTAAGGGAGATAAGGGAGATCAAGGCTCAAAGGGCGATAATAGTTTAATAACATATTACTATTATACTGATACTGCCGAAACCGTATCTTCTCCACCTATTTCTGGTCTTATATTCAATAATACTAACGTTACTCAAGTAACTACTATAACTTTAAGAAATATTGATGCACTTTTATCAAATAATCAAGCATATTATGAAAATGCTAATAATAGTACTAATACCACTAAAAGTCAACTATTAATAAGAAATTCATCTAATACCGCGCAAACTTTATATTTTACAGTTTCTAATTTTGTAAATGGCAGTCAATCTTTTAACAAGCAAATTACAGTAGCATATCAGTCAGGTACTCTATCATTTGCTAATGGTGCAACTGTTCTTCTAGATTTTAGACAGGTAGGAGATAAAGGAACTACTGGTGCAAGTGTTAAGGGCGACAAAGGTGATACTGGATCAAAAGGTGACAAAGGCGACAAAGGTGATACTGGATCAAAAGGCGACAAAGGTGATACTGGATCAAAAGGTGATACTGGATCAAAAGGCGATAAAGGCGACAAGGGTGAAAGAGTATCTAATGCTATCTATACAGTAGCAAATAGTACAATAACATTCACTAATTCAGATACTAGTACATTTACTGTTAATAACTTTGTTGGTGGGTCAACTCTAGTTTCTAACACTACAGATACCCAGACATACTACATACCTTTTTCTAATACAGTAAGTGGTGTTTGGAGTAATGCAGTAGTAGCAGACACTAAGCTATATTTTGTACCCTCAACAGGAACTCTAACCGCTACTGACTTTAACTCGCTATCTGATGCTAACTTTAAAAATAATGTTTTAGAAATTTCTAACGCACTGCAATTAGTTTCAGAATTAAGAGGGGTAAGGTTTAACTGGTCTGATACAGGCAACCCATCAGCAGGGCTACTAGCTCAAGAAGTAGAAAGAGTAATGCCAGAACTAGTTACTAGAAATAATAATAAATTAACTCTTAACTATAATGGTATTATAGGTCTTTTAGTTGAAGCTATAAAGGAGTTGAACTCTAAAAATGACAACTAAGGCTAACTTAATTATAGATCAAGGCGCAACGTATAGTACGACTATTGATATTGCAGATGAATACGGGGTTGCAATAAACCTTACTAACTATACTGGAGCGGCGCAGATGAGAAAGCATTACACCTCATCTAATGCAGCTTCATTTACAGTTAGTCTTGGAGGAGCTGATGGTACCTTGACACTTTCTATGTCAGCAAATGCAACAGCTAATATAGTTGCAGGAAGATATGTTTACGATGTAGAACTTACTTCTAATACTGGTGTAATTTCTAGAGTATTAGAAGGTATAGTTACTGTAACTCCTAATGTAACAAGATAACTTATATACATATATAATATGGCCACTAATATTAAAGCCGTTGTAAGACAGACCGGTTCTATTTTAACTCAACAGTCTACTCTTACTTTAAAAAATACCTTAAAGGATGAGATTGCTCTTAGAGAAATTACTAATGTAATTGAAGGTTCCCCTAATAATGGCGATACATTAGTATACAATTCCATTTTAAATAAATATGAAGTAAAGCCAGTATCAATCTCAGCAAATAATATAACAGGACTAGACGGGGGAACTTTCTAAATGGCAAATACAATTATTCAAATAAAACGCAGTACTACTACTGCGGCACCTGGTGCTCTGAGCCAGGGTGAATTAGCATACTCGTCTAATGGCGAAGTATTATACATTGGTAGCCCAGTAGGTGCAGATACTGCTAACGTTGTTGCAATTGGTGGCAAGAGAACACCAGGCACATTAACTGCTAATCAAGCTCTAGTAGCTAACTCAACATCGGGTATTGATAAGGTTATCGTAGCCAACTTAGTTGCTACTCAAGTATATGCAAATGGCTCATTTGGTTCGAACGGCTATGTTCTAACTTCAAGCGCTAGCGGTAACGTAAGATGGATGAGCCCAAGTAATCTAACCACAGCTGCTGCTGGTTCGAACACATACGTTCAATTCAACTCCAATGGTGCGTTTGACGCAGTATCAGGATTTGCATTCGACAAAACAACTAATATTTTAACTGTTGCTAATGCAGTTGCCACTGATCGTATTCTTTCGCCGCAAAACAATCTGAATATTACTCTCGACTACAATGGTAACAGCGGTACAGTTGGGGTTCAATCAGATCTATACGTCGGTACCGGAGCTTCTGGTAACGTGTACGTTAACGGTTCAGTAAATGCCTCTTCATTCAAAGTAGGTACTGATCTAGTAGCTAATGCTTCCGGTGTTTATTCAACTGGTACAGTCAATGCTGCCGTTGTTCAAGTTGGTTCAAATTTTAAAGCTAATACTACTCAGGTTACAATTGCTAATACAGTAGCTATCAGTGCAAATGGATCAACCGGTACAGCCGGCCAAGTCCTTACTTCAAACGGTTCAACAGTTTATTGGTCTACTCTAACTGGTGATATCACTGAAGTTACAGCAGGAAATGGCTTAACTGGTGGTGGAGATTCAGGTTCTGTGACTCTTGATGTTGGCGCCGGTGCCGGTATTACAGTAAACGCTAATGATGTTGCTGTTAATGCAGGCAATGGTATTGTTGCAAACTCATCAGGAACCTTTGTTAGGGCTGGTACCGGTGTAACTGTAAATGCTACCGGGGTTCATATTGGTCAGGATGTAGGCACAACAAGCAACGTTAGCTTTGGCGTAGTAAATGCTTCGGCGTTTAATATTGGTTCTGACTTTACTGCAAACTCAACAACAGTAGCTCTTAACAACAACGTTATTGTCGGTAGCAGCAACGCTGATACGGTAGCTATTAACGCTAAAGTTAATACTAGCATCATGCCTGCCGCTAATGCTACTTACAACCTGGGTTCAAATGACACCAGATGGCTAACAGTTTATGCTGGTAACGTTTACGCTGGTTATGCTACATTTGATAATAGCGTTACTGTTTCAGGTAACTTATACGTTTCTGGTAACGTAGTATCTATTAACGTAGAAACACTAGCTGTAACTGACTCATTAATTCAGCTAGCTAAAGATAATATTACCACAGATACCCTTGATATTGGTTTCTATGGCAATTATAATCCGGATGGTGGTGCTAATGAGCACACTGGTCTGTTCCGTGATGCTACAGACGGTAAATATAAGCTTTTCCAAGGTCTAACAGTTGCACCTACCACAACAGTAGCTACTGGTGATGCTTCGTATAGCACTGCTACTTTACAAGCGTATTTACTATCAGGTGCATTAGGTACTAATTCAACAGCAGTTTCAATAACTGCTAATAGTACAGTCAACGTAGCAATAGTAGCAAATACACTATCGCTAACAACAGCACTAGGCGTTAGTTCAGGCGGTACTGGTAAGACTTCTATTACTAACAATGCAGTGCTATTTGGTTATGGTACTGGTAGCATTCAAGAAGCTACTGGTTCCAATGGTCAAGTTTTACAGATTTCAAGCAACGTGCCAACATTCGGAGGTCTTGACGGCGGCACATTCTAAATTATGAGGGGTTATGGATACTGAATTTATTAATGTTTATATACAGAAGCAAAAAACGTTTATTGAAGAACTAGTTGCAAAAAATTTAATTTTAGAAACCAAGCTCACTATAGCAGATAAAATCGCAGGTGAGCTTGGTTCTAAGGTGAGTACTTTAGAAGGGCAATTATCTAAAGCTTTAGAAGCTGTAGAAACTAAGAAATCAAGTAGATCTACAAGTAATACTTGATATGAAAATATTTGTGATAAATTTAGAAGCCAGGCCTGATCGCCTGGCTTTTATGTCTGAGCAGCTTAAAGATGTTGAATGGCAAAGACATTCAGCGCTGAATGGCCATAGTTTAACTATGGATGCAATCGTTCAATTAGATTTCGCACCATACAGCAAATGGATTGATCCTCTTCTAGATAGAAAATTAACCAATACGGAAATAGCAGCTGCTATCTCTCATTATCAGTTATGGGAAAAGTGTGTTGAGCTTAATGAGCCAATTCTTATTTTAGAAGACGACTCACAGCTTGTTGGTGATTTAGATTTAAAAGAACTAGAATTATTAAGTAATGAATATGATATAGTTTATCTTGATCACAGAGAGATGTTTCCTGACCTATCCGTAGTCGGAGAAAAATTCGTCAGGCCCTTTTATCCCTACTGGAACAATGCATATGTTATTACACCCAGGCTTGCTCGTTATATTATAAATTCACCCTATAGATACAATATAATACCGGTGGATGAGCTGTTTCCTATTTTAAGCGGAATTGCTTTTAACGATCATTGTCTAGGTAATAAAGAAATTTTTACTTCACTCCAGGAATTACTTATGACGCTACCAACTAACCCGGTAGCGTACAAAGAGAGTATTTTTAAACAACTACCCAGAAAAATTATGGGATCTGATATTGAAAGTGGAAGATCGATTATGAATACAGTTCATGTGTTAACAGTGGCAACAGATGAAACAAAACTAAAGTATCTGGATACTTCAGCTCAAAAGTTTGGAATAAAATTTATTAATCTAGGTAAAGATGTCGTATGGGACGGGGGAAACATGATCGGGCCCGGTGGTGGCCAGAAGTTAAAACTAGTTAAGAACTATGTTAGTCAAATACCAGAGCAGGACATTGTTCTATTCGTAGACGGATATGATGTTTTTTTTAATGACGATCTACAGACAATAGTCGATCGATTTAATGGATTTGACTGTAAAGTTCTTTTTGCAGGAGAGAAGAATTGCTGGCCAGATAAGTCTATTGCTCCTCTGTTCGACGGTGACACTGACTACAAATACTTAAACAGTGGAGTGTATATTGGATACGCAGGTTATGTTTGCTCTCTCATAGAGAATTATATACAAAACTCTGATGATGATCAACTTTATCTTCAAAAGAAATACATTGTGGATTTATTTGATTCAAAAAAACTGTACAAGATAGATGTCGAGAATTATATATTTCAGTGCTTGGCAGGAGCGGTTGATGCAGTAACTGTTAAATCAAACGGGCAGTTATTGAATTCTGAAACTAGATGTTGCCCCTGTATACTCCATGGTAACGGTGGCGATTCAGTAAAGAAAGATTTTGATAGATTATTTAACACAATCTTCAATGAGAGTGACATAGGTATTGAATTTATGACGCCATCTGGCTATGAAATTGTAGGTCCAGAAATTTTAGAAATTGATTTACTTACACCAGATATGTGCAAGCAGCTCGTTAATCTTGCCGATAGCCATGGTAAATGGGAGCCTATGAGTGGTGATAAGTTTCCTGCGCAGGAAATAAGAATACGAGAAATTGATATTAATCTGTTTAATAAACTAGAACAACATCTTAAAGATAAAGTTTACCCTTTAATAGAGCAATACTGGTTTCCTTTAAGCATGTACGGTTTAAGAGATGCCTTTATTATTAAATATACTCCAGAGACACAAGCTAAGCTAAAATGTCACCATGATGCTTCTCTTGTATCCGGTAATGTTAAACTTAATAGCGAATATACAGGCGGAGATACTTATTTCTACAGGCAGAATTATTCAAACATAAATACATCTGTCGGTAAAATGACTATGTGGCCGGGACAGGTTACACATGGTCATGAAGGGAGAGAGGTAACCTCTGGTGCAAAATACAATCTAGTAATTTGGACGAGTAGAAGACCTGGAGATATAAACTACTAAGACAGTATATACTGTCATTTGCGAGGCCACATGGCAAATAATACATTTCAAATAAAAAGAACCAGTGTATCTGGTCGTGTTCCTACAAGTGAACAGATTAATATCGGTGAGCTAGCTATAAATTTAGCAGACTCTAAACTTTTCTCCAAGGATACGTCAAATAACATTATTACTCTTGCAGACAAGGGTGATAAAGGAAATACCGGTAGCAAAGGTGAGATGGGCCCGGCGGGCGATAAAGGAAACAAAGGGGACGCAGGCACTACCGTTGACAAAGGTGACAAAGGTGATACCGGTTCTAAAGGTGATACCGGCTCAAAGGGTGATACTGGCTCAAAAGGTGATACTGGCTTCACCGGCACTAAAGGTGATAAAGGCGACACCGGAGACAAAGGTAATAAGGGTGATATTGGTCCTTCTGGGTCTAATGGAACGGCCGGTGATAAAGGCGATACCGGATCAAAGGGTGATAAAGGCGACACTGGCACGACCGGGGATAAGGGTGATACCGGATTTACCGGGGACAAAGGTGACAAGGGTGATGACGGTCAAAAAGGAGACACCGGCGCAAAGGGTGATGCCGGCACAACAGGCAGTAAAGGTGATAAAGGCGATACAGGGTCAAAGGGTGATAAAGGCGACACTGGCACGACCGGGGATAAGGGAGATAAGGGAGATACAGGCTCAAAAGGGGAAATCGGCGACAAAGGTAATAAAGGAGACACAGGTGCAAAGGGTGATGCCGGTACAACAGGCAGTAAAGGTGATAAAGGCGATACAGGGTCAAAGGGAGACACTGGAACTACTGGTGACAAAGGACAGAAAGGTGAATTAGGGCCAGTAGCTGGTAGCAACACGTATGTTATATTCAACGACTCTGATAATTCAAACGCAGTATTATCATTTACCTTTGATAAGGTTTCTAATACTGTTAGTGTTGGTAACAGTACAGTAAATACTAATATTATTCCAGGTGGTATTACCATCAATGGTATCAACGTAAATACAGCAATTACAGGCAATGCGACAACTGCATATACCAATGCAACCACTTATGCATCTAACGCTACCAATATTACTACAGGAACCCTAGATACAGCCAGACTACCAGCTACAGCCAATATATCAACAGCTATAAATGTTGGTGCAAATGTTAACTTATCTACAACATATATCGTTGTTGGTAATACTACTATTAACACTATAGTTAATGCTACTGCAGTTAGCATTAATACAAGCACTGCTGGTTCAGGTCAATTTGCAGTAGGTAATACAACAATTAACAGTACAGTTAATTCCACCACACTTGCAATTAACGGTACCGGTGCTCAATCAAGGCTCGGCAACTCAACAATTAACACTGTTGCCAATGCTACTACTATTATTATTAATACAAGCACTACTGGTTCAGGTCAATTTGCAGTAGGTAATGCAACAATTAACACTGTTGTAAATGCTACTAATATATCGTTGAGCGCTAACCTCGGTGCTAATAGTACTACCTTATTTACTGGCAATTCAACAGTTAATACATCAGTTAATGCTACTACAGTAAGTATTAATACAAGTACTACCGGTTCAGGGCAGCTTGCAGTTGGTAACGCAACTATCAACAGTACGGTTAATGCCACTACCCTAGCAATAAATGGCGCCGGTGCTCAGGCAAGACTTGGCAACTCAACAGTAAACACAGTTGCTAACGCTACATCGTTTAATATTAATAATGGAACTACAGGTACTGGTCAATTCTCAGTAGGAAATTCAACTGTTAATACAGTAGTTGCAGCAGGTTCTATTACTATTAATGGCACTAACGTTAATACTGCTATTACTGGCAATGCAGCTACTGCTTATACGAATGCCACTAGCTACGCATCTAATGCAGATAATATAACATCAGGTACTTTAGTTACTGCAAGATTACCAGCCACAGCTAACATATCAACTGCTTTAAACGTTGGCGCTAATGTTAACTTAACCACTTCTAGTATAAACGTTGGTGATGCAACGGTCAATGCTTCAATAAACGCTACAAATATTTCAGTGGCTAATGTATTGACCACCTATATGTCTACTACTAACATGAATATTACTGGCAATCTAACTGTTGCAGGTAATGTTGCTATTATCGGAGCTAATAATCTTTCGATAGTAGATAATATGATTTACTTAAATGCTAATAGTATTACTTCAAACCCTGACTTAGGTTTTGCAGGTAGCTATAATGATGGTACATTTCATCATGCGGGCTTTTTTAGAGATGCCACTGATGGTGTGTGGAAAGTATTTGATAATTACTTGCCCAACCCAGATGCAAGCCCATTTATTGATACTTCTAATGCAACGTTTAGAATAGCCGATCTCCAAGCCAATACCCTTACCGTAGCAACGATAAACGCTACCTCCGTTCTTATAGGTAGCGTAAATGTTAACACAGCTATAACCGGTAATGCTGCAACAGCATATACCAATGCTACTAGCTACGCAGATACAAAGGCAGCAACCGCGTACACTAATGCTACTAGCTACGCATCCAATGCAGACAATATTACATCAGGAACTTTAGTTACTGCAAGATTACCGGCTACAGCTAACATATCAACTGCTTTAAACGTTGGCGCTAATGTTAACTTAACCACTTCTAGTATAAATGTTGGCAATAGTACAGTAAACACAAACATATCGGCAGCGGCTATTACAATTAACGGCACGAACGTCAACACAGCTATAACAGGTAACGCAGCTACTGCCTATACTAATGCCACATCATATGCGGACACCAAAGCGGCTACTGCTTATACGAACGCGACTAGCTATGCCGATACCAAGGCTGCCACTGCTTATACGAACGCGACTAGCTACGCATCTAATGCAGACAATATTACATCAGGAACTTTAGTTACTGCCAGACTACCAGCTACTGCTAATATTAGCACTGCCATAAACGTAGGTGCTAACGTTAACTTAACAACGTCAAGTATAAACGTTGGTAATGCTACTGTTAATATATCTGTCAACCCTACTACTATATCAATAGGTGCTAATTTAGTTGCTACTAGCACTACACTATCGATTGGCAATACCGCTACTACCAATACGATTTATAACACATCAAGTTTAGTATTTAATGCTAATGCAGGTACTAATTCTTTAATAAACTCTATCGCTTTATACCTACAAAGCAACTCTGTAGCACCTACTGTTTTCCTAGGCAATACTACCGTTAATACTAGTATTTCAGCGGGCTCTATAACAATAAACGGCGTTAATGTTAATACTGCTATAACTGGTAACGCAGCTACTGCTTATACGAACGCGACTAGCTACGCATCTAATGCAGACAATATTACATCAGGAACTTTAGTCACTGCAAGATTACCGGCTACGGCAAACATATCAACGGCACTAAACATCGGCACAGGGTTCACAGTTAATAGTACATTGCTCGTAGTAAACACGGATATTAATATTTCAGTTAATAATAAGAAGCTTGCATTCACTCCATTAGCTGGTGGAAGCAATGTTTACATAATACAACAAAATGATGATAACTTTGTTTTCTACACTACTAATACAACTAATCAATCTAGACCGGTATTTTCTATATTTGCTAACAGTGTAACAAGTAATTTAAACTTTAGTGTACCAGTAAACTTTAACTCAAACGTTGGTTTTAGTGGTACATCAGCTTTGATAGCAAATGGCGGTCCAGGTACCTCAGGCCAGGTACTAGCTTCTAATGGTACCGGTCTTTACTGGACTACTGTTAGTTCAGGTGCGGCTACTTCGTTAACAGCTAACAACACTGATACTCAGACGTTTTATTTGCCAATGTCCAATACGACATCAGGAAACTGGACAAACGGCGTAGTCTCTACTACTAAACTATACTTCGTGCCTTCTACTGGCACCTTAACAGCAACAGACTTTAACTCGTTATCTGATGCTAACAAAAAGACAAACATTAGCAATATAGCTGATGCTGTTAGCTTAGTAAAACAGATTAACGGTGTAAGATTTGAATGGGAAGAAACAAAAGAAAAATCAGCAGGGCTAATTGCTCAGGAAGTAGAAAAGATTTTACCAGAAGCAGTTAAAACTGATAGAGCTTCTAATATTAAAACGCTTAACTATAATGCAATAATAGGCTTATTAGTAGAAGCAGTAAAAGAACAACAAAATGAGATAAATATCTTAAAGCTGAAAAGCATAAATAACTAACATAGCCGAGTTCTCGAGGAGCGAAGATGGCAATCAAAATTAATGGTACCACTATTGTTGATGATAGTCAAAACGGTACTCTTACTGGTAATTTAACTATATCAACAAGTACATCTGGTACTGTATCTGTTGGTAATTCTACAGTTAATACAACCGCTAATGCTACAATTTTAGCTATTAACGGCACAGGTGCACAAGTAAGACTTGGTAACACCACAGTTAATACCTATGTAAATGCAACTACAATTGCTGTGACGTCAGTACTTGCTAATGGCTCTATAGGTACATCAGGTCAGCTACTTACCTCAAACGGTAGCGGTATCTATTGGTCGACATCTGCCGGTGGAACAGATGATACTGCTAGAACATTAGCTACTTTAGCATTACCATAATATGATCGGTGTAGAGACTCTAGTGGGCTGTGTTAATACAGCAATTCAATCGGTAGCAAATACCGATGAGTTAGGCATACTTCAACTTTCAAGCATTGTCAAGGACTTTGATTCTAATACCGTATACGCGGTTGCTAACGTAGCTTCACTGCCGTCAGCTGCCTGTAATAAAGGGAGAATGATTTTTATTACGGACAGGTGCGCTTATCGTATTAGTGATGGTACAAGATGGATAAACGATTTTACTAGTAATACCGTGACAAACGCTTTATATGCCTGGGGCACCAGTCTTTGCGGCGCACTAGGTGACGGTACAACCGTATCTAAATCATCTCCGGTTTCAGTTGTTGGTGGGTTTACAGATTGGTGTCAGGTCTGCACCGGTCAATCCCATACTACAGGGCTTAGAACTAACGGAACTATATGGGCATGGGGGACAGGCTCAGTGGGTGAGTTAGGTGACGGGACAACAGTATCTAAATCATCACCAGTATCAGTTGTTGGTGGTTTTACAGATTGGTGCCAGATTAGTGCTAGCAGTTGTTCTAGTATAGGAATAAGAACTACTGGCTCACTATGGTCATGGGGGTCAAACGCCCAAGGTCAATTAGGTGACGGTACTACTGTTAATAGATCATCACCAGTATCAGTCGTAGGCGGATTTACAGATTGGTGTCGAATTAGCACTGGCGCTGTCCATGGCTTAGGTATTAGAACCAACGGCACAGCATGGGCCTGGGGATTCAATTTATATGGCCGTCTAGGAGACGGAACAACAGTATCTAAATCATCACCAGTATCAGTCGTGGGAGGGTTTACCGACTGGTGTCAGATTAGCGCAGGTCTTGCACATGGTCTAGGTGTCAGAACCAATGGTACAGCATGGGCGTGGGGACAAAATTGTAGAGCAGTAGTAGGTGCTACAGGTGCACTAGGCGACGGAACAACCGTAAATAAATCATCCCCAGTATCAGTAGTAGGGGGGTTTACAGATTGGTGTCAAGTTAGTGCAGGTACGTATCACAGCTTAGGAGTTAGAACCAATGGGACAGCATGGGCATGGGGACATAATTGTTGTGGTCGTTTAGGTGATGGAACAACAGTAACAAAGTCATCACCAATATCGGTGATTGGGGGATTTACAGATTGGTGTCAGATTAGCGCAGGTCAATTTCATTCCGCAGGAGTAAGAACCAATGGAACAGCTTGGGGATGGGGTTGTGCTTGTAACGGTCGTTTAGGTGATGGAACAACAGTTGACAAATCATCTCCAGTTTCTGTTCTCGGAGGAATAATAAACTGGTGTCAGGTTAGCGCCGGTACAGGTACAAACGGTACAAGCTTTGGAATAGTCTTAGGTAAAGGATTTGCAGCCATATGAACGTATCTAACCTTATCCTCCAGCTCAAATCTAAGCTATCAAGTTGCACTATAGATCAGCAAATGATTTCTAAGGCTATCATATTACTGCAATTAGGCAGAGTTGAATCCGTTTCTACCTATGCTAGTCTACCATCTGCATCAGCTAATCAAGGTCAGCTTTACTACGTATATTACGACGGTCTATATTGGTCTAATGGTTCTAGCTGGGCAAGGATCGCAAGATCTACGTTAGATCAATCATGGGCATGGGGGTTTAATAATTGTGGTCAACTAGGTGATGGTACAGTCAACAACAAATCATCACCAGTATTAGTAGTTGGCGGGTTTATAGATTGGTGTCAAGTTAGTGCTGGGTGCTATCAAACCTTAGGTGTTAGAACCAATGGTACTGCTTGGGCCTGGGGATGTAACAGTTATGGCCGTTTAGGTGACGGTACAATCGTAAATAAGTGCTCGCCAGTATCAGTCGTTGGTGGTTTTACTGATTGGTGTCAGGTTAGTGCAGGTAACAGACACAGCTTAGGTGTTAGAACCAATGGAACAGCCTGGGCATGGGGACGTGCTAGTAGTGGTCTTTTAGGTGACGGTACAACGGTTGATAAATCATCACCAGTATCAGTAGTAGGAGGTTTCACTAATTGGTGTCAAGTTAGTGCAGGCCAGGGCCATAGCTTAGGTATTAGAACCAATGGTACATTGTGGTCCTGGGGATGTAACAGTTACGGCCAACTAGGTGACGGTACAACCGTATCTAAATCATCACCGGTATCAGTCATTGGCGGGTTTACAGATTGGTGCCAGGTTAGTGCAGGCCATGGCCATAGCTTAGGTGTTAGAACCAATGGAACAGCCTGGGCATGGGGAAGTAATTGTAGATTAATAGTAGGTGCTACAGGTGCACTAGGCGACGGAACAACTGTAAACAAATCATCACCAGTATCAGTTGTTGGAGGTTTCACTAATTGGTGCCAGGTCAGTGCTGGGTACATTCACAGCCTAGGTGTTAGAACCAATGGCACTGCATGGGCTTGGGGTATTGGATCCAGCGGGCGACTAGGTGACGGTACTATTGTAAACAAATCATCACCAGTATCGGTCGTAGGCGGCTTTACAGATTGGTGTCTGGCAGATGCGGGCCAAGTCGAAAGTGCCGGCATTAGAACTAATGGGACAGTCTGGACATGGGGATGTAATGGTAGTGGTTTTACAGGATTCATTGGAACTTTAGGTGACGGTACATCCGTTTGTAGATCATCACCAGTATCAGTCCTAGGCGGCTTTACAGATTGGTGGCAAGTTAGCGCAGGTCAATGTAATTTTCTAGCTATAAGAAGACCATCAACATGAACATAGCTCAATTTCAAATACTTCTACAAGAATCGATTGATAATGCTACTACTACTTTGGACTATTTGTTCTTAGCTAAAGCCGTTCAAGCGCTTGGAATGGGACAGATACGTAAAGTTAGCACTTATTCAAGCTTACCTTCTGCATCGACTAATAAAGGTTTATTGGTATTTGTTACAGCAGACCAGAGATTATATTCGAGCACTGGTACTGATTGGCAAAGCATAGTTTCGTTAACTAAAGGAATAACATACAGCTGGGGAAGTGCTTGTTGTGGTCTTTTAGGTGACGGGACAACAGTATCTAAATCATCTCCCGTTTCTGTCATAGGCGGGTTTACAGATTGGCGCCAGATTAGTGCAGGATGTTTCCATAGCTTGGGGTTACGTACTAATGGGACTGTATGGGCATGGGGTTTCGGGTGTAATGTATTAGGTGATGGAAGCACAATTGTAACATGTAAATCATCTCCCGTTTCTGTCATAGGCGGATTTACAGATTGGTGCCAGGTTAGTGCTGGGGGTAATCACAGCCTAGGTGTTAGAACCAATGGTACAGCATGGGCATGGGGGTCAAACGCCCAAGGTCAATTAGGTACCGGAACTGTTGGTACACCTGCCTGCGCTTCACCAGTATCAGTCATAGGTGGGTTTACAGATTGGTGTCAAGTTAGTGCTGCAGGATCTACCCATAGCTTAGGTGTTAGAACCAACGGTACAGCATGGGCCTGGGGAAGTAATTGTTGTGGTCGTTTAGGTGACGGTACTACAGTAGCTAAATCATCACCAGTATCGGTCATAGGCGGGTTTACAGATTGGTGCCAGATTAGTGCTAGTGCAGGAGGTTATCACAGCCTAGGTGTTAGAACCAATGGTACATTATGGGTGTGGGGGAGTAACTCTAGCGGCAAATTAGGTGATGGTACAACCGTAAATAAATCATCTCCAGTTTCAGTTGTTGGTGGTTTTACTGATTGGTGCCAGGTTAGTGCAGGAAATGATCATAGCTTAGGTGTTAGAATTAATGGGACAGCATGGTCATGGGGGACTAATAAAAATGGTCAACTAGGAGACGGTACAACCGTAGATAAATCATCCCCCGTATCAATAGTAGGTGGGTTTACTAATTGGTGCCAAGTTAGTGCTGGGGGTAATCACAGCCTAGGTGTTAGAACCAATGGTACATTGTGGTCCTGGGGATTTAATAATGCTGGTCAACTAGGAGATGGAACAACTGTATGCAAATCATCACCAGTATCGGTCATAGGCGGGGTTACAGATTGGTGTCAAGTCAGCACCGGTTCTGGCTGCGGTGTTTCAGCTATTAGAGGATCAAGCTTCTAATAAATAGGAGAAATAAAAATGTATGCAGTAGTTTATAAAAATAGAGTAATAGTAGGGCCTATGGACTGGAATAGTGGGATTTTTAAAGGCTCACTAGAAAAGGAAGGGGTAGATATTCAGCTTTCAAAACTTCCCCCAGAACAACTCCCTCTTATAATTAATAATGATGCAAAGATTACCTTAGTAGAGGAAGTTAGACCAGAAATCGACCCTATGGTCGAGTACTATTACGGACCTCTCTGGAACGTATCTGGGGATGTAACGATCGCTAACTATGAAGTGATGGATTCACCAGTAGATGCGGCTAAAATTAATTACATTAACTTAGCCGCTGCTGAGCGCTGGAAAAAAGAAGTAGCTGGCGTTAAACTAAATATAGGTAGCAAGGAAGTTACATTAGATACAACACGCGGCGGTCGCGCTATTTATTCACATCAACTATCAGTAATGAGCAATGGTGATACAGTGAATTGGAAGTTTACTGAAGGCTGGTTAAGTCTTACAAAAAGCGACATGTCATCAGTAGTAGCAGCAGTATCAGCACATGTGCAATCTACTTTTGACTGGGAAAAAAACATCAATGATCAAATTGATGCCGCTAATACTAAGCAAGAACTTCAGGCTTTAGAAATAATTGAGCAATCATAGGAATAGTAGAATAATAAAATGCCAGTAGATAAAACAACACTTCAAAGCAAGCTTACAGCAGCACTAGGCAATACTACTAACACTACTGTGCCTAGTGAAGTACTTGGTCTAATTTTATCTGCAAAGGCTGTTGACACTCAAAGTATATCAGTAGTTTCAACTAGTGCGTCCTTGCCTGATCTAGGACTCTATAATTCTCCAGATTCAGTCCTTACTTTTATTAATGATACTGGTATTTTTGCTATTAGTTCTAATACAAAATGGATATCATTAGATGGACGTCTAATAAGAGATGACTATAACTATGGTAATACATATAGCTGGGGATCAAGCAGTGGTGGGAAACTAGGTGACGGAACAACCGTTGCTAAATCATCTCCTGTTTCAGTTGTTGGTGGTTTTTCAGATTGGTGTCAGGTTAGTGCAGGAAGTGATCATAGCTTAGGTGTTAGAACTAACGGTACTGCATGGGCATGGGGCTGTGGCGACATCGGCCGTTTAGGCGACGGAACAACAGTAAATAAATCATCACCAGTGTCAGTTGTAGGTGGGTTTACAGATTGGTTTCAAGTTAGTGCTGGCTGCTGTCACAGCCTAGGTGTCAGAACTAACGGTACAGCATGGGCGTGGGGGACGAGCCTTTCCGGTCAACTAGGAGATGGAACAACCGTATCTAAATCATCACCAGTATCAGTTGTTGGCGGATTTACAGATTGGTGTCAGGTTAGTGCATCACCGCTGAGCCATAGCCTAGGTGTCAGAACTAACGGTACAGCATGGGCATGGGGAAGTAGCAGTGAAGGCCGTTTAGGTGACGGTACAACCGTATCTAAATCATCACCAGTGTCAGTTGTAGGTGGGTTTACTGATTGGTGTCAGGTTAGTGCAGGTCTTAGATTCAGCCTAGGTGTTAGAACCAATGGTACAGCATGGGTGTGGGGATCAGGCAGTAATGGTAAATTAGGCGACGGAACAACCGTGGATAAATCATCACCAGTATCGGTCATAGGCGGGTTTACAGATTGGTGTCAGGTTAGTGCTGGTAGCTATCACAGCTTAGGTGTTAGAACTAACGGTACAGCATGGGCGTGGGGATGTAATGCTGCTGGTCAATTAGGGGATGGTACAGCCGTAAATAAATCATCACCAGTGTCAGTTGTAGGTGGGTTTACAGATTGGTGTCAAGTTAGCGCGGGTTTTGAACACAGCCTAGGTGTTAGAACTAATGGTACAGCATGGGCGTGGGGCTGTGGCGCCTTCGGCCGTTTAGGCGACGGAACAACCGTAAACAAATCATCACCAGTATCAGTACCAGGCGGTTTTACTGATTGGTACCGGGTTAGTACAGGTCAATATCACAGCCTAGGATTAAAATATTAATGATTACCTCTCAAAATCTTATAGACAAAATTTGTTGCGCTATCAACGCAGGCGGTCTAACAGCACTTCAGACATGTCAGACCACCAATGCGCTCACTATACTAAGTAATCCAGTTTGCAGCGTGGCAAACTTTGCATCTTTACCTTCTGCCACTTGCTATAATGGTAGAATGATTTTTGTGACTAATGATAATAGATATTATCATGCTGTAGACGGTGCCTGGAATTGTAATTTTTCATCAAGATGCGAGGTAAGAGGAGGTATCTGGGGCGCCGGGCAAGACTCACAAGGCATTCTAGGGGATAATACTACAACACCAACATCATCGCCAGTATCGGCTATTGGCGGGATTACTGATTGGTGTTTAGTAAGTGCAGGCTCAACAACATCTACGGGTCTTAGATTTAACGGTACAGCATGGGCGTGGGGAACAGGATACAGCGGGCGACTAGGTGACGGCACTACTGTCACTAAATCATCACCAGTACCAGTTGTTGGAGGTTTGCTGTGGTGCAAGGTTAGTACGACTTTTCATACTATCGCTATTAGAAATAATGGTACATTGTGGGCCTGGGGACAAAACATTTACGGCCGTTTAGGTGACGGTACAACTGTAAGCAAATCATCCCCCGTATCAGTCGTTGGTGGTTTTACTGATTGGTGTCAAGTTAGTGCAGGTACGAATCATAGCTTAGGTGTTAGAGCCAATGGTACTGCTTGGGCCTGGGGATATAACAGTTACGGCCGTTTAGGTGACGGTACTACTGTAAACAAATCATCACCAGTATCAGTAGTAGGAGGTTTCACTAATTGGTGTCAGGTTAGCGGCAGCGCTAGCGGCGGTCACAGCCTAGGTGTCAGAACTAACGGTACAGCATGGGCCTGGGGATGTAATTATTTTAGTCAATTAGGTGACGGAACAGCCGTTGCTAAATCATCTCCTGTTTCAGTTATTGGTGGTTTTACAGATTGGTGTCAAGTTAGTGCAGGCCAGGGCCATAGCTTAGGTATTAGAACCAATGGCACTGCATGGGCTTGGGGGCGTAACAATCAGGGACAATTAGGTGAAGGTGGTTATACTAGCAGGTCGTCACCAGTATCAGTTGTAGGCGGTTTTACAGATTGGTGTCAGGTCAGTGCCGGGTACTTTCACAGTGCAGGTGTTAGAACCAATGGTACAGCATGGGCGTGGGGATTAAATACTTGCGGACGATTAGGAGATGGTACAACAGATAAAAAACCATCACCAGTATCAATAATAGGGGGCTTTACCAGTTGGATTCTCGTTTGCGCTTCAGGCTGTGATACTATAGGTATTACAGGATCTATTAAAGGTTGCTAAATGGCTCTACAAGACGACGTAAATAATTTTACTAATGCATGCTCTACAGCTTGTTTATTAACACTAGCTGCATCTGTATACACAAACACAACAAACAGATCAGTAACTGTTGCAAACGTAAATAGCTTGCCTGATTTATCTAGTAATACTATAATACCAGGAACAGTATTCTTCGTTAACAGTATAGGTGTACCAGTTATTGCGCAATTAGGGTGTTGGACCGGTCTAGATAACAGAGTATTAAGAAGGGACTATGATTATACATATGCTTGGGGACAAAACGCGTTCGGTCAATTGGGCGACGGTACATCAGTAACTAAATCATCACCTGTATCTGTCGTCAATGGTTTTTTAGACTGGTGTCAGGTTAGTGCTGGAGGTTGTCAAAGCTCAGGTATTAGATCCAACGGTACAGCCTGGGCGTGGGGATTAAATAATTGTGGCCAACTAGGTGACGGAACAACCGTAGATAAATCATCACCAGTATCAGTCATAGGTGGGTTTACTGATTGGTGCCAGGTTGACTCGGGTTGCGGTCATAGCCTTGGAGTTAGAACTAATGGTACTGCATGGGCTTGGGGATGTAACTTTTGGGGCTATCTAGGTGACGGAACAAGAGTAGATAAATCATCACCAGTGTCAGTTGTTGGAGGTTTCACTAATTGGTGCCAGGTCAGTGCTGGGTATTCTCACAGCCTAGGTGTTAGAACCAATGGGACAGCATGGGCGTGGGGTTTAAATTCCTCCGGCCAGTTAGGTGATGGTACAGCCGTATCTAAATCATCACCAGTATCAGTCATAGGTGGATTTACAGATTGGTGTCAGGTTAGCGCAGGCCGAGCTCGCAGCTTAGGTGTTAGAACCAACGGCACAGCCTGGGCGTGGGGATATAACAGCGGAGGATTAGGTGACGGTACAACATTAAACAAATCATCTCCAGTATCTGTCATAGGTGGCTTCACCGACTGGTGCCAGGTCAGTGCAAGCAGAGTTAGTTTGGGACTCCGTATAAATGGCACTGCATGGGCATGGGGGTGTAATAATTCTGGTCAACTAGGTGATGGTACAACCGTAAATAAGTGCTCGCCAGTATCAGTCGTTGGTGGTTTTACTGATTGGTGTCAAGTTAGTACAGGTCTGGAGCACTGGGGTTTAGGTCTCAGGACAAACGGAACAGCTTGGTCTTGGGGGTGTAATAATTCTGGTCAACTAGGTGATGGTACAACCGTAAATAAGTGCTCGCCAGTATCTATTATAAGCGGGACTACATCGTGGCGCAGTATTAGTGCTGGCGATTTTCATGGGCTAGGGATACGTACTTTAACGTAATATAACTGTAAAAGATTGTTATGAAAATTAATATTGGTTCAGGTGGTACTAAAATTGAAGGTTTTGTTACTTGTGATTACGATGCATTAGCAGAGCCAGATTATCTTTTTAATTTAGAAACAGATAAGTTTCCTTTTGAGGATAATTCTGTTGAAGTAGTAGTAGCACATCATGTGTTCGAGCATTTAGGTGAAGGGTACTTTCACTGCTTGAAAGAGCTCTATAGAATTTGCAAACACGGAGCATTAATTGATATAAGAGTGCCACATCACAGGCACGATTATTTCTACGATGATCCTACTCATAGAAGACCTATTACTGTGGGTGGGCTTCTGCTATTCAGTAAAAAGCACAATAAACTGTGCAAAGAACAACAAGCAGCTTCTAGCCGTCTAGGGGATTACTTTAATGTTGACTTTGAGATAGTTGATTGGGATTACATGCCATCGCAACTTTACCGCAAGGAGTTCGAAGGTGAGCCAAGAGATAAGGTGGAAAAATATCTCAGAGAGCACAATAATATTATAGAAGAACTATGGGTAAAGTTAGTGGTGGTGAAGGATGGCTGAAGAAGTAATTGAGTTTACAATACAAGACTTAAAACCTGTTGTTATGGATCTTCTTTATCAGGAGAAGAGAAAAATTGTATTTGAAATGCTTGATATGTATTTTAAGCGAGCAGAATCGCTTCAAGACTTTGATACTCTAGGGTACCTTTCATTAAAGGCAGAATATCGAGATCTTTATCTTAAATGCGCTGAAGCGGCTTATATAAGAGCAGAATCACCAGAGCAGCTTTATATTGCAAGAGCCAATCTGTATAAGGCATACAATGCTATGAACATGCCAGACAAGGCATTGTTTTATGTTGATTTAAATCTTAAAGCAACACCTGACGACTTTGAAACACAAACCCAGATGGCATTTAATGTTGCCCTCAAAGGCGACAAAATTACTTCAGAAAAAATACTTCTAGAGCTTATTAATAAGTATCCGGACCGAGCTGAAGATATGCGCAGTGCTTTATCTGGAAAACTTCTTCGCGAGGGGAAGACTGCTGAAGGTATTCTTTCTTTTCTAGGTACGTTTAAGCCTACAAGTGGCAAATTTGAAACTAACTTAAAAATGCGTCGCTGGACTGGATCTGCTTATCCAGGTAAAACAATATACGTAGAAGGAGAAGGTGGCATCGGTGACGAAATAATTAATATTAGATTTTTTAATAATATTAAAAAATTAGGAATGAGACCTATACTATTTTCTTCCTGGTCAAAGTATCGTGAAGATACGGTTAATTTTTTTAGAAGAAATGGATTTGAAGTAATAACCGAATCATACTCTATTGATAGAAAGCAACTCTGGGCTCCAATGATGAGTCTGCCTGCTTATCTAAATCTTGATGAGAATAGTTTATGGGAAGGTCCCTACTTAAAACCTTTAAATAAGCCTAAAAATAAGCTTAAGAGTAGTAAATTTAAAATAGGCATTAAATGCAGCGGTAATCCATATTTTAGCCAAGACGAATATAGAAAAATACCTATTAAAAAAATGCTTGAGTACTTACCAAGCAATGCTGAAATTTATTATATTGATAAAGAACCAGTTAATTACGATAATGTTATAGACCTATCCGGCAAAATTAATTCTTGGGAAGATACCCTAGATTTTATTAGCCAAATGGATTGTATTGTAAGCTCGTGTACTAGTCTAGTACATGCAGCTGGTGCTATCGGCAAGACTACTTTTGTGGCAGTTCCAATTGCTGAGTATTATATCTGGACTACTTCAAGTAAAACTACTAAATCGCCGTGGTATGGTGATAATTTTCAAGTGCATAAGCAAACAAAAGTTGCATGTTGGAATGAACCGCTGTATAATATACAGCAAGAACTTTTTAAATTGATGAGTAAACATGACTGAAAAAACATATCATTTTATTACCGGCCTTCCTCGCGCAGGGTCAACTCTACTAACATCTATCTTAAAACAGAATCCTAGATTCCATTCATCTATTACTGATTCGTTAGCTAATTTAGTTAAAGGAGTAATAGAGCACAGCCAGGATTCACCTGGCATGAAGTCAGAGGTGCCTATTAATAGAAGAAAAAATTTAGTAAGACATCTCTTTGAAGGTTTCTACGAAGAAGTAGATAGCCCGGTCATTTTTAATACAAACAGAGCTTGGACATATTTAACCGCGGTCACTCGTGATTTGTATCCAAAATCACGCTATATTGTTTGTGTAAGGGATATTAACTGGGTTCTTGATAGCTTTGAATGTGCACACCGCCGCAACCCTTTTTCTATTAATACGGTTACCGGAGGACATTCAAACTCGGTGTATCAAAGAGTAGATACACTTATGACAGAAGACGGGGTAGTAGGCTTTCCTTATATTGGTATTAAGCAAGCCATTACCGGTCCTGAGCAATCGCTATTATTTTTACTTGAGTACGATCAGCTTTGTAAGAATCCTAAAGATACAATGAGAGCTCTTTATGCATTTTTAGGCGAGCAATATTACGAGCATGACTTTAATAATGTTGAAGCATCTTGGGATGAGTATGATTCAGAGATCGGTATCAAGCTTCATGATGTGCGGAAGAAAGTAGAGTATAGAGAAAGAAAGTTTATTCTTCCTCCAGACGTTCTTAACAAGTATGCAGGCATGGAAGTCTGGAGATAATGATTAAGCTTGATATAGTACTACGTACTTGTGATATTGCTAACGTCCATGTTGATTGGAGAAAGAGATACCACGGACTAGAAAAGCAGGAATTAATTAGGGGTTGCATTAAGTCACTAGTACGTTCGATTCAGTATGCAACTAATTCTGATACTAATCTTATAGTTCTTGATGATCATTCTTCAGAAGAAACAAAATCGCTTATTAGAGACATTATAAGCGTATTGAAAGAAAAGCAGAAGTTCATTGAGCTAGAAGATAGAGGATATAATAACTCAGCTTTTCAGCAATGGATTCTCTGCAGGGATAGTAGCGCTGATTTAATTTATTCTGTCGAAGATGATTACTTACACTCTACAACAGCTATACATGAAATGGTAGGCTCTTATAATATCTTTCGTGAAAGACTAAAAAGAGATGACATAGTATTATATCCGTTTGACGAGCCTTCTGAATATAATCCTCCCGTAAGAACAGACTTTATAGTCCATGGTTCGCATCGACACTGGAGAACAGGTGTATTTACTACCAATGTTCTAATGACAAGACCTCAGCTTCTTAAGAAGCACTGGGAGCTATTCGAAGTGCTAGCGTTAAAGTATAATGGTGACTATCTTAACCCTAGAACAGAGCATTACGAAGAAGCAAATACCATTTGGAAAATTTGGAATTCCGGTCAAGCAATTAGATTTAATCCTATACCCAGCCTGGCACTTCATATGCAATTTGATCAACAAAAAGACCCGTTTATTGACTGGCAATCCTGGTGGAGTACATACGCTTCATGAATACAACGTTTTCTATTAATGGAGGCGCCGGAAGAGTTATTGCAGCTGTTCCAGCGCTGGAAAAATATCATAAATTAAATCCTGATGATGACTTTAGGGTTATTGTACATGGCTGGCAGGATCTGTTCTGGAGTCATCCTATTTTACAACAAAGAACTGTAGGTATTCATCAAAAAAATATATTTGCGGATTATATTAAGAATAATAATTTTGTAAGCCCGGAACCATATTATATTCATGATTATTACAATCAAAAGATATCCTTGGCTGAAGCATTTGATAGAGAAATAAACAAAACAACAAATCATAAAGATTTAACTAAACCTAATCTTTATATAAGTTCATATGAGTCACTTTCCATTAAAAGAATTATTAATGAATTTAAACAGATTCATAATAAGAATAAAGTTGTAGTCTTTCAACCTTATGGTAGCGGAATGGCTTTGACCAACGGTCAACCCTTCGACAACTCCAACAGGAGTTTAAATGTTGATGATTATTTAAAAATCGGACAGTTTCTTAACGATAAAGACTGCTTAGTTTTTTATTTCGGCGGTATGGAATTTAAGCATCCAGGAGATTCATTTAGCCCTGATCTTGCAAAATTCAACCCTGATCTAAGAATGCACATGGCTTTAATAAGTGAGTGTGATTATTTTATAGGTTGTGATAGTGTAGGCCAGCATATGGCAAGAGTATTTAATAAACCAGGAAGTATTTTTATGGGTAGTACATTTGAAAAGAATGTTAGCTACCCAGACTATTTTAGAATATTTCGTAGATATAATTCTAAGCCGGTTTATAGCCCTATCAGAATAGGCGGAGTGGATACAGATTTTTCAGAAAGACTTAATGACGGTATAATGAATTTTTCTAACGAAGAAATAGAAAGATATAGTCTAATTATTCTTAACGATATCTATGGCCAATAAAAAGAAACCTAAATTTGATATTAACAGAACAGCTGTAAAAGTAATTCATGCTGACGGCTTTTTCCCTAAAGGAGAGGCTGAAGCCCTCTGCTCGGTAGTTCAAGATGTTAACTATGTAGAGAGAGAGTATGGCTTGGAAATGCCCGACTTCAATCTAGTGCTACCAGATATTCATTTAGTATTTTCAAAAATACTAGGCGAAGAAGTTGTAGTCGATCATAAAAGATCGGGTATAGTAAGAAAACCTTTTAACAATATGATTCACTTCGAAAGCTTCGATTCACCTCACGAGTGGTGTTTTATTTTAGCTTTAGAGCGTAATACCTTAAATATCTATAAACATGTCAGTGATATTCGATATACTGAAGAATATGATAAGACAGATTCAAGAAACGTACTAGAAGGGTTTCAGTTTAATTACAAGAACCTTTTTGAATGGGATGTTACTCATAATATGATATTAGAATGTAATCATGGTGTGTTTATTAGACCATGGGTATTCCATTCATTGGATTGTGGCACTGTTCAATATTATAGAATTTTACCAAAATGGTTAGCGAAAGAATATGAAGAGCGAGAAAAAAATACTTGATTTACTAGTAGTATTGCAAACTCATTCAGTGTCTAATAGAGACAATTCAAGCAAGAGATTTGTAAGTAATTCTAAACCAGAAGTAACCAAGAGGTGTGTAAGCAGTTTAGTTAACACACTTATTGATGCGTATAATGTTTTACCAAACTTTAACCTAAGATTAAAGATATTTGATGATCATTCCGACGAAGAAACTTTAGATTTTCTAAACAAGCAACTTTCAAAATGTCCATTTGAAAGTTCATTAGAACATTTAGAGACTAGAGGGGTGATGCCCTCTATTCTTAAGTGCTATGAATATGGTAAAGATAATGGTATTGATCTAGTTTATTTTGCGCAAGATGATTACTTGTATGAAAAGTCTGCTGTTAGAGATATGGTCTGGACTCTTATGCAGACCTCCGGTAGTCTGCAATCCCCGGTAAGTGTTTTTCCCTATAATGACCCATATCACTATGCACCCGTAAATACAGTAATATCTTCACATATCATACAAAGTTGTGATAGACACTGGCGCACCAACCTACTAACTGCCAGTTGTTTCATGACTCACGTTAGTATTATTAATAAGGAATGGGATCTTTTCTATAAAATGGGTACCAGTGATCCGTTCGATAGAAATATGGAAGATAACTCTATAAATCAACTTTTTAAGGAAAGAGGATACTTTCTTCTTATCCCAATTCCTAGTCTTGCTTTTCATATGCAAACCGAAAGTGAAAAAGATCCGTTTGCCGATTGGCAGTCATTATGGGACAAACATCAACAAAAACCATTTAACTATCAGCTAGAAGATAAAGAAAAATATTTCTTTAATATTGGTTGTGGCAGAAGCAGCATTCAGGATACAAATCATGCAGAAGAATTTTTAGGGATGAAGGAGGTTAGAGTAGATATTGACGAGGCTATAAGCCCAGATGTTGTTGCAGATTTACTTGACCTTACAAACATTCCTTCCGACATTGCAGATAAGGTTTTTATTCATCATTGCTTAGAACACGTTGATTCTTACAGTGTCAAGCAATGCATTAAGCAAATGCACAGAATTCTTAAACCAGCAGGTGAGTTAATTGTCGTAGTGCCAGATCTAAAGGTCACAGCTAGACATATCCTTGAAGGCACATTAAATGATACTCTCTATTCTTCACCTGCAGGTGATATAACTAGTCATGATATGATCTATGGATTCAGTAAATTTATTGCTAAAGATAACGATTTTATGAGACATAGAACTGGATTTACAAAAGAAACAATGACAAAAGTACTGGAAGATCTTAACTATAGTTTTAAGGTGCAAGAAGATAATAATAATGTTGTGGCTAGGATCATTAAGTGAAGAGAGTTTTAGTTATGGGGCTACCTGGCTCCGGTAAGACTTTTTTGTCTGATAAGCTCAAAGACCTTCTACCCTCCGTAGCAAGAATTAATGCAGATAAAGTGAGACAGGAATTCAATGACTGGGATTTTAGTTTTCAAGGTAGAATTAATCAAGCAAAAAGACTTAGAGAGCTTTCATTTAACTGCAATAAAGAATTTGTAATAGTTGATTTTGTAGCACCGCTAAAGGAACAGAGAGAAATATTTGACGCTGATTATACTATCTGGATGGATACTATAAAGTCTAGTAGATACCCGGATACTGATAAAATATTTACAGAACCGGATTATAACTTCAGGATTACATCCTGGAACTATAACGATAATTTATTACACATTATAAAAGATATAACTAATGATTAAAGTTATAGGTGATTTAATAGAAGATGAATACTGGTTTGGTACTACATCTAGGCAATCACCAGAAGCATATATTCCTATTGTAGAAAAAATTAGGAAAGAAACTAAATCTGGCGGTGCGGGTAATGTATTTAAAAATATCTCAGCTCTTACAAATGCTCAATGCTATACAGACACTAATTATAAAATACCGCATAAGCTAAGAATATTTTGTAATGATAAAATTATTGCAAGAGTGGATGAAGAGCAGTACTGTCCTGTAGAAATAGATTATAACTTTATAAGAAAGAATGATATTATAGTTCTTAGTGATTATAATAAAGGAATACTTCATAATATAAAGCAAATAATAAAAGACTGTAATATAAAACAATGTATTACAATAGTAGATCCAAAGAAAACATTTGACAACTATCAAGACTGTACCATACTCAAGGCTAACTATAAGGAGTTCTGGGATAGTTGCAAATGCCCACCTAACGAAGAATCATTAAGATATATCAGTAACAAATTTAATATTAGAGGTATTATAGTTACTTGTGGTGAAGAAAATACTCATATGCTGTATGGTAGTAAATATAGAGTCATCTCTCCCTCCAAAGTAGAAGTAATGGATGTTACTGGAGCCGGAGATGTCTTTGTAGCTGCGCTAGCTCGAGGTATAGAATTAGATTTAGACTTCTTTAATGCTGCTGAAGTAGCAAGCGAAATGGCATCCTTATCAGTAACAAAAGTAGGCACCTACGTGTTAAATTCTAAAGAATATGAAGACTGTCTTTACAAACGGCTGCTTTGACATACTTCATCGCGGGCATATAGAGCTTTTAAAATTCTGCAAAGAATGTTTTGCTGATACAAGGTTAGTAGTAGGCTTAAATAGTGATCAATCTATTAAAAGACTTAAAGGCGCAGATAGACCTTTTAATAATGAAGCTGATAGATACTTTATGTTAAAGTCTATTAAATTTGTTGATGATGTTATTATATTTGATGAAGATACACCGTACGAAATTATAAAAAAAATAAAACCTGACGCTTTAGTAAAGGGTGGTGATTATACAAAAGAGTCGGTTATTGGTAAAGAATTAGTTAAAGATGTTATTATTTTTAACTATATCCCTGGTTATTCAACAACTAAAATTTTAAACTATGGTAATAATTTGTGATATTGATGGAACTATCTGTAATCCTGTAAAGGAGAACGGTCAATGGGTGTACATTAAGCATACACCCATTGTTGATAGAATAGAAAGGATGAATAAGCTTTATGATGAAGGTCATACTATTATCTACTGGACTGCAAGAGGATCTACATCGGGTATAGATCATTCTGAGCTTACACAGCGACAGCTAGATGAATGGGGGGTAAAGTATTCTGAGCTAAGACTTGGCAAGCCATCCTACGATATATGGATCGACGACAAGGCGTTTAACGATAAGGCTTTTTTTAATGATATTCCTAACTGGCCATAAAGGGTTTATCGGTAGGAATCTTCTTAAGAAGATTAACACTCCAGTAATGTGCTCTGATTTAATTAGTGATAATGTATTTGTCACTTTAAATCTTACTGACTGGGCAAAAATAAATAAAATTATACATCTAGGTGCTATTTCAGATACTACCTGTAAGGATATTAATCACATCTATGAGTATAATATTCTTTATAGCCAACAGCTTCTTAATAAAGCTATAGAGTATAATATCCCTGTCGTCTATGCTTCTTCAGCTTCAGTTTATGGCAATTCATTAGACGTAATAAATCCGCTTAACTACTACGCACTTTCTAAATCTACTATTGACTACTACGTACTCGATAATATCGATAAATTTAACAAGATTACTGGGCTTAGATATTTTAACGTTTATGGGTCTGATGAACGTAAAGGACATCAGTCTAGTCCTATTTTTAAATTTACAGAAAATATTAGAGATGGAAAACCTATAGAACTATTTGAAGGCTCAGAACATTTCTATAGGGACTTCGTATCAGTGGATGATGTTGTTAGCATTACCTTGAGCGAGTTAAGTACCGGTATATACGATGTTGGTACATCAAACCCTATATCATTTGCAGAGGTTGCAAGACTTGTAGCTAAAAAATACAGCGGTGAAATAAAAACAGTAGAGTTTCCAAAGCATCTGATTGGCAAATATCAATCCTATACTAAAGCAAAGTATCATATATCACATAAATATCTTACTGTTTCTGAATGGCTAAATAGTATTACCTAAAAGGAGATCACTATGGCCGTTCCTACCACAAGAAGTGAATTTAAAGAGTATTGCCTTAGAAAGCTTGGCAAGCCCGTTATAGAAATTAACGTAGACGACGATCAAGTCGAAGATAGAATTGACGAATCATTAAAATATTACTATGACTACCACTTTGATGGTTCTGAAAAAACTTATTACAAACATCAAGTAACAGAATTAAACAAGACAAACAAATATATTATTTTACCTGAAAATATAATTGGAGCTGTAAGAATATTCCCAGTAGGTGGAATGATTACAGGTAGCAGAGATCTCTTTAACATACAATATCAAATTGCTCTAAACGACTTGTATACACTTACATCAGTAAGTATGGTTCCATATTATATGACCATGATGCATCTTAATCTTATTCAAGAAGTTTTGGTTGGCCAGCAGCCCATTCGTTATAACAGACACACAAATAAGCTATTCATCGACATGGAATGGGAAAGAATTAAAGCAGGCGAATACCTTTTAGTTGAGGCTTATGAAGTTATAGACCCTAGTACCTTTACAGATGCATGGGGTGATCGCTGGCTACAAGAGTATTGCACAGCTAAACTTAAGTATCAATGGGGAACAAACTTAACAAAGTTTAGCGGACTCCAGCTCCCTGGTGGTGTTCAGTTTAACGGTGAGAAGATAATGGATGATGCTAAAACTCAAATAGATAAGCTAGAAGATGAAATGATTAACTCTTACAGCCTTCCAGTAATGGATATGATTGGATAAGCATTGGCAACCAATTTCTATTTTAATAACTTTCAAAGCAGCCAAGAGCAGCTTTTAATAGAAAATTTAGTAGTAGAGTCTATTAAAATCTATGGTCATGATTTGTTCTATCTCCCTAGAACAAGAGTTAACTTTGATAATATCTATGGCGAGGATCCGGTTTCTGAATTTAGAATAGTGTATCCTATCGAAATGTATATTAAAAATGTTGATGGGTTTAAAGGTGACGGAGATTTTTTATCAAAATTCAACTTAGAAATTAGAGATCAAGTTACATTTACAGTCGCTCGCAGAGTCTTTAATGAAGAAGTAGGGAGTTTAGAAGCCATAGTAAGACCTAGAGAAGGCGACTTAATTTACTTCCCGCTTAATAATAAAATATTTGAAATTAAATTTGTCGAGCATGAAGCTATCTTTTATCAATTAGGTGCACTGCAAACATTTGATATTACGTGCGAGCTATTTGAATATAGTAATGAAAGATTTATTACTGGGTATTCTGATATTGATAACTTATATGACAACTTTACTATAGATGTTGTTGCATTTGGTCTTAAATATGAAACAACCGGTGGATACTCTGATTTCCTTCTAGATGAAGATGGATTTCAGTTAGTCACTGAGGGCGCATCTATTGGCACTAATGTTATAGACGATATCAGCGAAATACAGAATGAAGCATCTGATTTTGTCGACTTCTCTGAAAAAGATCCGTTCAGTGAAGGAGCTTACTGATGTTTAATCAGACATTTTATCATAGAACTATTCGCAAGTATGTAACCTATTTTGGCACTCTATTTAATGACATCTACATTAATAGAGATGACGGTCAGACCGGTAATGCTGCTTCATATGCAACTCTAAGAGTTCCTATCAGTTATGGTCCAAAACAAAAGACCCTTGCTAGGCTAGATGGAGATCCAAATCTTACTAGACCCACTGCAATTGTACTTCCTAGAATGTCCTTTGAAATTGAGTCATTAAGCTATGATTCATCTAGAAAGTTAACTACAATTAATAAAGGACATCTTAAGACCCATCCAACTGCAGAAGAAAGATTAAAGTACGTCTATAATCCAGTTCCATATGATATAGACTTTTCTTTAAACATATATGTTAAAAATGCAGAAGATGGCACAAGAATACTTGAACAAATTTTACCATATTTTACTCCTGACTGGACTGCTACACTTAATATTATTCCAGAATTAGATGTCAAGATGGACATTCCAGTAGTAATAAAAAATGTAACGTCTGAAGACACCTATGAAGGTGGATTTGAAGAGAGAAGACTTATAACCTGGAAACTAGATTTTACAATGAAAGGCTATCTATTTGGGCCAATCAAGTCTGGTGGTGTTATTACTCTTGCCAATGTAAACTTCTATACATCGAATTCATCATTAGCTACATCACCAGAAGAGAATGTAACCATTATTCCAGGTCTACTAGCTAATGGTTCACCTACAACTAATTCTCAGCTTACAATAGATAGAACACTAATCAAAGAATCAGACGACTGGGATTATATTATTACAACAACGAGTGTATAATGAGCGATGAAATTTCTAAGGCTCTAAATCTCCCTCCCTTAAACGATAAGGTAGAGGTTCTTGATAGAGGCCCTACAGTTGAAGATGATTTTGAGTATGCACGTGGCAATATGCTTAATATTATTGAAAAAGGCAATGAAGCTTTAGACGGCATATTGCAGGTAGCAGGTATGTCCCAGCATCCTAGAAGTTATGAGGTAGCCGCTAATCTTATTAAAACTATGGCGGAAACAAACAAAGATCTTTTAGAATTAACAAAAAAGAAAAAAGAAATCCTTAAGGACGAGGCAAAGCCGACTACAGTACATAATAACCTCTTTGTTGGTAGTACTGCTGAGCTGCAAAAATTAATAAAGCAACAAAATGGCACAGAATGAGTCGTATCTAGGTAATAGAAACCTAAAACGTAGCTATGTTGAACTAGAATGGACTCGAGATCAAGTCACTGAATTTGTAAAGTGCGCTCGAGATCCAGTTTATTTTATTGAAAATTATGTAAAGATTGTTAACGTAGACAGAGGTTTAATTCCATTTAAGCCTTATGACTATCAAAAGAATATTATTAATCTATCAGATAAAGAAAGATTTGTAATATGTAAGATGCCACGGCAGGTTGGTAAGACAACTGTTGTTGTAGGTATAATAATGCACAGAGTTTTATTTAATGAAAACTATTCTGTTGCTATACTAGCACATAAAGAAAAACAAGCACGTGAAATTCTATCACGTATTCAGCTAGCTTATGAGCATATGCCTAAGTGGTTGCAGCAAGGTATTGTAGAATGGAACAAAGGTAATGTTGAACTGGAAAACGGTTCAAAGATTCAAGCAAGCTCTACTGCCTCATCAGCTATAAGAGGTACATCTCAAAACTTTGTTTACCTTGATGAGTTTGCCTTCGTACCCGCTAATATTCAAGAATCATTTTTTAATTCGGTCTTTCCAACAATATCATCTGGTGAAACTACCAAGGTATTAATTACATCTACACCTAACGGGCTTAATCTTTTTTATAAGCTTTGGGCGGATAGTGAGGCAGGTAGGAATTCTTACCATAGAATAGATGTACATTGGAGTCAAGTTCCTGGCCGTGATCATGCTTGGAAAGAGGAAATGATTCGCAATACGTCTGAAGAACAATTCAGACAAGAATTTGAGTGCGAGTTTTTAGGCTCATCATCTACTCTCATAAGTGCTGCAAAACTTAGGACCCTAGTTTATAAGTCACCTATTCAATCAGATGAATATTTAAAGATACACGAGCATCCAGTTCAAAATAATATTTACTGTGTTACGGTTGATACAGCAAGAGGTAAGGAAGGTGACTACTCAGCATTTAAAATTTTCGATGTAACAACCTTTCCTTATAAAGATGTAGCGAGTTACAGGAATAGAGAAATAGATCCTCTACTTTACCCTAATATCGTTTACAGATTAGCTATGCATTATAACAGTGCTATGGTCTTAGTAGAAACAAACGATATAGGACAGCAAGTAGCTGATATTTTGCAGCATGATTTGGAATATGATAATTTAGTTTTTTCTCATAGCCACACCTCAAGAGGTGTGGTAATGTCTGGAGGTTTTTCTCAACAGACACACGCCGGGGTAAGAACTACTAAAGCAGTTAAGAAGTTAGGTTGCTCTAACTTTAAAACACTAGTAGAAAGCGATAAGCTAATAATATGTGATTTCGCTACTATTAATGAGATGTATAGATTTGTTAGTAATGGAACAACCTATGAAGCAGAAGAAGGTAATGATGATTTAGTTATGTGTTGTGTTTTGTTTTCCTGGCTAGCAGATCAAAGTTATTTTAAAGAAATAGTTAATTCAAACGTCAGAAAAAACTTATATGATGATAATGTGCAGAGAATAGAAGAAGAACTAGCTCCTTTTGGAGTTATTGATAAAGGAATTCAAGTAGAAGAAGTGCCTAGGATTGTTAACCTTGATGATGAGCAAATGTCCTTTAATCAATGGATGGCTAGTTAATTCTTACAATTTATAAATACAACAGATAGTCTTGTCATACTATGCTAAACAAAAAACCTTTGAGGGGAGAATAAAATGCCATTTCAAGTCAGTCCAGGTGTTAACGTATCTGAAATTGACTTAAGCACGGTTGTCCCTGCAGTATCTTCAACAGAAGGCGCACTTGCTGGTGTGTTTCGTTGGGGACCTGTAGAAAAACGTGTTTTAGTTGATTCAGAAAATACTCTAGTTGCCCGCTTTGGTAAGCCTACC